>OIZB01000088.1_pt1 | contig 90244 bp, 69 predicted proteins | sample 1588401 | NCBI WGS metagenome assembly OIZB01 (sample SAMN03283270) | human gut metagenome | biome: human-associated habitat; material: feces | host: Homo sapiens | place: USA | collected 2013
CATGTGTCCCATTGACAGATACATTAACGGGATTAAAAAGCACAGAGATGCGATCAGACGTTTTCTTAAGACAGGGGTTTCTCTGTCTTTTAATAAATCTTCATCTGAAAAACTGCTTTGTGTCTGTGTTCCCTTCTTCTTTGCTCCATATCCGGCATCTTCAATTGCTTTGATGATTGCAGATGGATCTGCGGTTCCTTCGACACCCATTGAGTTTGTCAAAAGGCTGACCGAACAGGATGTCACTCCATCCAACTTAGAAACTGCTTTTTCTACACGGCTGCTACATGCGGCACAACTCATACCTGTCACATTAAACTGTCGCATTGCCTCTTCCTCCTATTTGTGGAACAGAGAAATTTTCTTCTTTTCGTAAGGTTCCACTTCAATTTCAATGACTTTGTAACCGATTTCATCCACTTCCGCCTTCAATTTATCTTCGTCAAGTTTTTCTTCTGAAATGATCTGCGTCTCTGCTTTCTTATGAGAAGACGTTACTTCTTTGACATCGAATTTCTCCTGAATCATTTCATTCATGTGCTTTTCACAGTTGCCACACATCATACCTTCTACATCCATAATTGTTTTATACATCGCTAATTCCTCCTGATATTTAAAATAGTATTTCCATTTCTTTTTCTAATCTTTCAGCTGGAACAGCTTCTCTATCTAAATATTCTGGTTTAGCAGCAGCTATTTGCATACAAACATCTTTTGCTAAAGTTTCATCTCCACCTGTAATATCTAATAATACACCTATTTTTCCTTCTCCATGGATGTAGCTTTCTACCATTCCTTCTGTCTCAAATCTTTCAAATCTTCTAATAGACATATTTTCACCTATTGTTGCAATTTTATTTGTTAATACTTCTTGAACTGTTTTGTCTGGTTCAGCAATAGATGTCTGTGCTAATAAATCTTCTAAGTCTGCTGGATTTTTTTCTGCAACTTGTTTTACAACATCTGCAACAAATTGTTTAAATTCTTCATTTTTAGCAACAAAATCTGTTTCTGCATTAACTTCTACAACTGCTCCCACTTTTTTATCTTCAGATACATATGCTGCAACTAATCCTTCTGATGCTATTCTATCTGCCTTTTTAGCAGCTTTTGCTATTCCTCTTTCACGTAATAGCTCTATTGCTTTTTCTTCATCTCCATTTGTTTCTGTTAAAACCTTTTTGCAGTCCATCATACCTGCACCTGTTTTTTCTCTAAGTTCTTTAACTTGACTTGCTGTAATCATACTTAAACCTCCCAATTATTTATTCTTACTATTAATATAGCTTTTTTTCCTTTTTATATAATTTTCATTCTATATCCAGGATAATTTTTTTAGCTTAAATGTTCTTTAGCCTATTTAATTTTAAAAGGCATTCTTAACAAATTATACACTTTGAAACTATTGTTTCCCTAGCTAGAATTTGTTTTAAGAAATGCCTCCTTTATTATTAATTATTATTTATTTTCTTCAGCTTCTGCCGCTACAACCTCTTCCATACTCTCTGGTTTAGCATCTTCTGCCATTTGTTCTTGTTCATCTACTTCTTGTTCCATAGACTCACCTTGTCTTCCTTCTATAACTGCATTTGCCATAACGTCCATTATTAATTTTACTGCACGAATAGCATCATCATTTCCTGGAATTGCGTAATCTACATCTTCTGGATTGCAGTTTGTATCTACTAATCCTATAACTGGTATTCCTAATTTTCTAGCTTCTAATATAGCTATTTTTTCTTTATTAGGATCTACTACAAACATAACTCCTGGTATTTCTGTCATTTCTTTAATTCCACCAAGGTTCTTTTCAAGTTTTTCCATTTCTTTCTTTAAAAGAATTACTTCCTTTTTTGGTAAAACTTCAAAAGTTCCATCTTCTTGCATTTTTTCTATGTCTGTTAATCTTTTAATTCTATTTCTGATAGTTTTGAAGTTTGTTAAAGTTCCTCCTAACCATCTTTGATTAACATAGTACATACCACATTTTTCTGCAGCTTCTTTAGCACATTCTTGTGCTTGTTTTTTAGTTCCTACAAAAAGAACTGTTTTTCCTTCTTCAGCTTGATTTTTTAAGAAATCATAAGCCTCATCTAATTTTTTTGATGACTTTTGTAAGTCAATAATATGGATACCATTTCTAGCTTGGAATATATATTCAGCCATTTTAGGGTTCCATCTTCTTGTTTGATGTCCAAAATGAACACCAGCTTCTAGTAATTGTTTCATTGCAACTACTGACATTTTCTATTCCTCCTTTTAGTTATTTCCTCCATATAGCTTTATACACATAAACCAACTTGAGCTTTTCAAGCACTATTTTATGCTAACTATATGTGTGTATTTTCAACGCTTATTATTATAACACAAAAAGTGCTGCAATTGCAACACTTTTTCAAAATTTTTAATACTACTATAGAATAATTGCATTTACTTTTTCAAAATTGTATTTAACTTTTCAATTGACCCTATAGAATAATTAGTCAATAGTTTTACAATTTACCTTATAGAATAGTTTTTATTCAAATATAGAATAATTATTTATATTCCCTTAAATAGTATTATATCTGTTTTTCCTATAATTCTTAAATTATGATAAATAACATCTACTTCAATTTCAACTACTATTTTATTTTCCAGTAACGTATAGCAATAATTATTGCTGAAATACTTAAAACACTAATTAATACTAATATTATATTCTTTACCCCTGTTTGTGGTATTGGCTTTTTAGCTATTGTATTGTCTACTGTATTATTTGCAATTACTGTAGTTGTTTCTTTCTTTATTTTAAATATAAATGGTTCTGTTGTATCACTTAATGTTCCTACTTCATTTACTGTTCTAAATATTATTGTTGTCTTACCTTCTTCTGTTATTACAATTTTTCCATCTTCAACTTTATTCCATGTTTTTCCGCCATCTGTACTATATTCATGTTCTATATTACTTTCAGTTTGTCCTCCGATTACTTCTATTACTACATCTTCGTCTGTAGTGCCTCCATTATCAACATTAGCATCAATTGTTGGCTTATTTGGCTTAGAGTTATCTAAATAGAAAGCCTCACTTCTAATAATACTTTCATTTCCAATTTTGTCTTTTGCGTAAATCCATAAATATAACTTACCTGTGTTTTTATCATTTCTTATAGTATCTCCATTTTTGAATTTCTCTATGAATTTGTCTTTTTCTGGTGGTTCGGTTGAGTTTGTCCAAAAATACATTATACTTTCTTCATCTACTCCAGATGGGTCTTCTAATTTAACTTCTGTTTCTTGTATTTTTTCGTACTTTTTATTTCCATTTGGTGTAAATGTCGCAGTAGGTCCTGTTATATCTTTTTCTTTATTTTGTACTACAAAACTTATACTTGATATATTTCCTGCTTCATCTTTTACATTTATTTGATACATTCCGCTTTGCTTGAATGCTATTCTTTGTGTAAATGCCATTTTTTCTTCACTTAAATTATTATCACTTGAGTTATTCCTTATATTGCTTTCTTCATTTTCATTATTTTTTATATTTGAGTTACTTTCTGTATTTAAATTCTCTTTTACATTTTCGTTTTTTCCACTACTATATGTATTTCTATTATTATTTAAGTTTTCATCAACAACTGTACTATAAGCATATTCTCTTCCGTCTTTTAATACTTCTATTGTAACATTACTTGTTTTATCTTTTACTGTTACAATTATTTCTTCATAAGTTTTTCCCTCTTCTACACCTTCTATTGTTGGATTATCATTGTCTAAGTAAAATCCTTTACTTCTTTCTATTTTTACTTCGTTATCCACATTTTTTGCGATTATCCACAAATACCAAATTCCACTATCTGTATTCTTTGTTAAAGTTTCACCATTTGCTAGTTTTTCTTTGATTTTTTCTTCTGTTATTCCTTCTTTTTCTGTTGTCCATAAGCAATATAAGCTATTTTCATCTATTCCTATACTACTTCTAACTCTTACTTTTGTAGATTGCTCATTTTCGTATTTATTATTTCCATTTGGTATAAATTGAATTAATGGAATTCTGGTTACTACTTCTATTATTTCCATATTTGTTGTTTTACCTTCTGTACCAACATTATTTACAGCTCTTGCTAAAAATTCATAATCTCCAATTTCATTTAATACTAATGTTTTTCCTTTTTCTAAATCGTTCCAAGTTTTTCCGTTATCTAAGCTATATTGATATTTTGCAATTCCACTTGGACTTGAGCTTCCACTAATATTAATATTTACCAAATCTTTTTCTGTGTCTACATCTTTTGTTACTATTGGTGCTTCTGGAATTTCATTGTCTAAATAAAATGCTCCGCTTCTTTGTAACACTTGTTTCCCTATATTGTCTTCTATGTATACCCATAAAAACCATGGTCCACTCTGTGTGTCTTTAGTTATAGTATTTCCACTTTCAAAATTCTCTGTAATTTCTTCTTTTGCAACACCTTCTTCTTTTTGGCTCCATAAGTATTTTGATACTTCTATTTCATTGTTTGTTTCTATTATTACTTTAGCTGACTGTGATTTTTTATACGTAGCATTTTCATTAGGTGTGATTGTAACATTTAGAGGTGATTTATCTATTGTTACCTCAAATGCAGTATCTGACACTCTTCCAATTGTACCTACATTGTTTACTGCTCTTGCCTTTATCTGATATCTTCCAGATTTTTCTATAACTACTTTTCCTGTCGGATCTGCATTATTCCAACTTATACCATTATCTAAACTATATTGATATCTTGCAATTCCACTTGGACTTGTACTTCCACTTAAGGTAAATTCTAATGATTCACTTATAACGCTTCCTGTTGCTGTATCTGAATGTATTGTAGGTGCATTTGGTATCTCATTATCTAAATTAAATCCTTCGCTTCTTACTATTTTATTTGCACCTGCTATATCTTTTGCATATATCCACAAATACCACATTCCGCTTCCTGTATTTTTAGTTACCATTTGATTGTTACTAAAACTTTGTAAAAACTCTTCTGTTGTAATTCCCTCTGCTTTTTGACTCCATAAATATTTTAACCCATCATTTGCTAATCCTACTACAGATTCCACTTTTACTAAACTACTCTGAATCTTCTCAAATGCTGTATTTCCATTTGGATTAAATGTTATTACTGGTCCTTCTTTATCCACTGTTACAACATAAGCTTCTTTTGTTATTTCTCCTTTTGTTTCAACATTATTAATAGCTCTAGCTATTATAGAATAAACCCCTGTTATGTCTAAAGTTACAGTTTCTCCTATATTGACATCTATCCACTTTTCTCCATTATTTAAACTATATTGATATTTCGCAATTCCGCTTGGGCTTGAGCTTCCACTAATATTAAATGTTATAGCTGTATTTGTTTTTCCTCCATTTTCTACACTTGCATTAATATTAGGTGCTGGTGGTACTTCATTATCTAGGCAGAAATTACTTGTTTTTACTAATGCCATGTTTCCTTGTTTATCCTTTGCATATACCCACAAATACCAATTGTCTCCACTTACCTTATCTATAGATATATTGCTTCCATTTGTAAATGTCTTAGAATCTGGTAAAAATGTATCTTCTGTTAAAACTTGTACACTTTGTGTCCATTTATATCTTAATGTGCTTTCATCTAATCCATGCTCATCTGTTACAGTAACTTTCGTAGATTGTATTTTAGACCATGTAGTATTTCCATTTGGTTCAAAAGTAACATTTGGCGGTGTAGAATCTATAATAAAATTAATTATTGTAGTATGTCCAAATTCATCTGTCGCCTTAATTGTATACTCTCCATCTTCGGTTATTTCATCACCTTCGGTATAAGGAACTGGCTCTCCATTTTTTGTAAGTCCTACTTCAGTGTCTGTGGAATCTTCTATTTCTGGTGTTGCTTTATTATAAGTTTTACCTTCTTCAACTCCTTTAATTATAGGAGCTGTCTTATCTATTTTTATTACATATGGTTCTGTTACTTCTCCTGTTTTTCCAACATTATTCACCGCTGTTGCATATATTGTGTAAATACCTTCTTTATTAAGTACAAATTGTTCTCCTTCTGCTAAATCTGTCCATGAAACTTGATTATTTAAGCTATATTTGTACTTTCTTATTCCACTTGGGCTGCTACTTCCTGTAATTGTAACAGTTGCATCCTCTCCTATGTAAACTCCATTTGGTGCATTACTACTAATTGTTGGAGCTGGTGGTGTTTCATTATCTAAATAAAACGCTTCACTTCTTGTTATAGATGTATTTCCAAGTTTATCTTTTGCTAAAGCCCATATATACCATGCTCCACTATCTGTATTTTTTTCTACAGTTTCACTTTGTCTAAAAGTATCTGTAAACTCTACTTCGTCTGGTGTCTCTGTAGATTGACTCCACATATATCGAAAACTATTCTCATCTAACTCACCAGTATGTGTAACTTTAATTGTACTTGATTGTGTTTTCTTATATAATGTATTTCCATTTGGATTGAAATTAATAACTGGTGCCGCTTTTGTAATTGTTATTACATATTCTCCTGTGCTATCTCCTTCTGTATCTAAGTTATTTATTGCTCTTGCTATAATTCTATATGTTTTATCTTCTGTAAGTTTAACTTTTTCTCCTTCATTTACATCTAGCCATTGCAAGCCACCATCTAAACTATACTGGTATTTTTTTACTCCACTTAAAGCTGTACTTCCTCCTATAGAAAATTCCACTTCTTTATTTGTTACACTTCCTGTTGCAACATCAGCACTAATTGTTGGAATTGATGGTTTTTCATTATCTAAATAAAAAGGATTACTTTTTTCTATTGTTGTATTTCCTAATTCATCTTTTGCTATAATTACTAAATTGTAGTCACTTCCAGTTCCTTCATTTATTACAATTGTTTCTTCGTTTTTAAAATTTGTTGCACCAGAATTAAATATTCCTTCTACTAAATCTGTTGCATTTCGTACCCACTTATATTTTAAAGAATTTAAATCCAAATTACTCTTTTCATCTAATATCGTTACTTTTGTACTTTGAGACTTTCTATATGTTGTATCTCCATTTGGTTTAAATGTAATAACTGGACCTGTGTTATCTATTGTAAAGTGAATTATTGTTTCATTTCCAAGTTCATCTTCTACTTTTAATGTATAATTTCCATCCTCTGTAATATTGTTACCTTTTCCATCTTTTATAGGATAATCTTCTTCTGGTTCATTATCTTTTTTTAAAGTTGCCACCACTTCTGTATCATCTTCAACTGTTGGAGTTGCATCCCTATATTTTTTTCCTTCTTCTACTCCACTTACTTTTGGAGCATCTTTATCTATTTTTATAATATAAGTTTCGCTTTCAGAACCAGTCAATCCTACATTACTTACTGCTCTTGCTCTTATTTGATAAATTCCGCTTTTATTAATTTCTATCGTACCACTTATATCATTCCATGTAGTTCCATTATTTAAACTATATTGATATCTTGCAATTCCACTTAATGCTGTAGATCCATTAACTGTTATACTTGCATTATCTTTTGTATAGATATTATTTTGAGCATTGCTTGTTATTGTTGGTGCAGTTGGTAATTTATTATCTAAATAAAATGCTTCTGTTCTTTTATATGTAGTATTTCCTTGTAAATCTTTTGCCACAACCCATAAATACCAATTATTTCCGGTATCTTTACTATTAGATACTACAGAATTATTTTCGTAAATTCCATTAAATTCACTATCTATTGGTTGAGATGTACTTTGTGTCCAAACATATCTTAAAGTAGAATTATTTACTCCGCTTGGGTCTGTAACTGTTACTTTTGTTCCTTGAGTTCTTTTGTATGTTGTACTTCCATTTGTTTCAAATTCTATTATAGGTCCAACATTATCTGAGTCTTTTGTAAATGCTTTAATACAAATACTTGGATTTTCTACCCCACCTATGCCTAAACTTGTGATATCTTGCCATGTGTTATCTGCACCTGTTGAGGAAACAAATCCTTCATTTACATTTGCAGTAGCAGTGTCCCATTGGGTAGATGATGAAGTTGTTTTAGCTTCTAATGGTATTTGAGCTTGTGAGTTGCCATCTGTAGAAGAATATTTGACTATAACTGCAAATTGTTTACCTGTAAGTGTTATTGGATTTGTAATTTTAATTGTTTTATATTCTTCTTGCAAAGTCAATCCTGTAGCTACTTGTGTTGCACCTGTTAGACTTAGCGTACCTGTCGGATTTACAAATACATCTACAGTAGTATTACCTACACTATGTACACCAATTTCACTTAAATATTCTGCATTACTGTCTTTTCTTGTAAATACATTTGATGCATATACTGTTGAAAGTGGAGCATCATTTGCTCTTAATCCAATATGGATATTAGACCCTAAAACGTCGTATTGATATACGTTTTTATAATCCCTATCCGATACTATAAGAGTTCCTGTATTATCTTTTCCTACCATTGTATCTTCATATGATATATAGTAATAACCACCATTAAAGCCTGTTCCATATGAATTAAGTACAAGCCATGCACCATTTTTAGTTGGTCTATGTGCTGCGTTAAAATTCTCTTTTGAATAATTATCATCCCAACCTACTATTGTAATTAAGTGGTCTGGTGTAATATTAGGGTCATCGCAATAATATGCTGTTGCAAGTATTGGAGAAACATTATTAAAATACTGTGTTTGACTTGAATTTGTATTAGCACTAACTCCTCCATATGTTACAATATGTTCTTTTATCTGATTTCTTATATTAATTACATCTTCTTCTGAAAGTGCCTTTCCATCTCCGTCCTTATATATAGTTTGTCCATTTGATTTTTCTTTTAAAACAGTTGGAAATCTCACATAATTTTCTACATGTTGACCTGCTTGTTTATTTATTTCTGCCAAATTAATTAAAGCTTCTGAATTAACAAATGGCATGTCTGACTCTAAAACTGGTCCTCTACCACTTGCTAAATAGCTCATTCCTATATATCCATTACCTCCACTTCCAACTTCTCTATTAAATCCATCTTTATTAACTCCATCTAAAAAGGTTTTAGAAGTAGCATATTCCATATGTCTTACAGAAAATATAGGCGATGTATAACTTCTGGTTAAACTAATATTTGTTTCTATTTCACTAATTAATGGGAATGTCCAACAAGTTTGTGTGTCTAATTGATTCTTTACAGTTATATCTATATAGTCTCTTAAGTCATATGTAGGACTAGTTGTAGCTACAGCTAAAGCATTAAACTCTTTTCTTTCTAGTGAAAAAGATTCATTTAATTTGTTTTTTTCTCCTGCAAGAGGATAGTATGAAGTATAATATGGATTTGGCTCTACTTCTAAGTTTCTTTCTTTTTCTGATAACTCAAGCCATCTTTTATATTCTTCAGAATATTCCTTAACATCTACACTATCAATTGCTTCTTTATCACTATCTTTTACTTTTGTCTGTTCATTTAACTGATTAAAAGCTAATGTTTGAATAGAACAAGAACAACATGTAGCAATTAAAAAAACTATTGTAAAAATAATTTTAAAAATATAGCCTTTACTTCTCCCCATAACTGTACACCTTTTCTTTCTTTGATTAATTAGATAAATTTTAGGTTTTGAAAATCTTAACTTAAACCTATAACAATAAAACTTTTTTATCTAATAATATTATTATATAATTTATATTATCTTTTTTATGTTTTCAATGCACTTATTCTTTATTACATTACTCAGTAATAGCAAATTAATTACGGGAATCTAATATATATGTAAAATATTTCATTTTTTACTTTTTCTTAACATTTTTTATACAATTATTAAATTTATTTTGAACAGTTCTTGAAAGCCTTACGGAAACAAAGTAAATGAAGTTTAATACAAAGTAAAAGAGATATAATATCTTTAGTTGTGTAAATATATCTACTTAAAATTTGTATAGAAATACAAATTCTAAAGCATTACATCTCTAAAAATATTACATCTCTTATTATAAATATTAAAATATCTTTTTATTTAATAGAATCAACTAAAAAACTATTAAAGTCCATCTTCCTTAATAAAAATTATTATACTTTATCGCTATTTTTTATGCACCAAAGTATCTTTTTAGTAATCCGTCAAATCCTCTTCCATGTCTTGCTTCATCTTTGCACATTTCATGTACTGTATCATGTATTGCATCGTAATTTAATTCTTTTGCTCTTGTAGCAAGCATTTTCTTTCCTTCACAAGCACCTTGTTCAGCTGCTGCTCTTAACATTAAATTTTTCTTTGTATCTGGATATACTAATTCTCCTAGTAATTCTGCAAATTTGGCAGCATGTTCTGCTTCTTCAAAAGCATATCTTTTAAATGCTTCTGCTATTTCTGGGTATCCATCTCTATCTGCTTGACGACTCATAGCTAAATACATTCCTACTTCTGTAGATTCTCCCATGAAGTTATCTCTTAATCCTTTAACTACTTCTTCGTCTAAACCTTGAGCAACTCCAATTCTATGCTCATCTGCATATGTTTTTATATCTCCAGAAACTTTTTCTGTTTCAGATACATCTACCTCTTTTAATTCAAATTGCTCTTTTGGAGCTCCACATTGTGGACATTTTTCTGGTGCTTCTTCTCCAAAATGAATATATCCACATACTTTACAAACATAAGCTTTCATTATTAATTCCTCCCTATAATTTTATTAATATTTTATTAGTTATTTAAGCTTTATATAGCTTTTAACATATTTTAATTTATTTTTCAGTTTAATATTTTATTCTTACCAATTATGTAAAAAAATTTATATATAATTATTCGTCCATTGGTACTTCTTCAAATTCGTCTGCTGGTACACCACATACTGGGCAAACTGCTGGTGGCTCATCTGCTATTACTTCATAACCACAAACTTTACATCTCCATTTTTTCATATTTTTTCCTCCTTTCGCACTTAAATTTTAAATAATGCTTAAAATTTTAAATATTTACATTTTGTTATTTAAATATTTTATCATATAAATTTTTTTATTTAAAGTTTTGCATTTATAATTTTGCATTATTTTAATTTTTAACTTCATTTAATCGTACACTTTGCATTCATTTTACAGAATTACATTTAAATCTTTACTTGACGATTACTTTAATTTTTTCTTACATTTTTTGCATAAGCCTGTTATTGTTATTTCAGAATCTTCTACTTCTGCATTTATTTGCTTTGCAAAAATTTTTAAATCATTATCTAATTGCTTTACTTGGTTTTCAAATAAAACTATATCTATAATATCTCCACATTCTTTGCATTCAAAATGTATATGTGGCATTGTATTGCCATCAAACTTGTCTGGACCTGATGCAGTCTTTATTCTTATAATTTTGCCCTCTTCGCAAAGATCTGACAAATTCCTATATACAGTTGCAATTCCAAGTTCTGGCATCTCATTTTTTAAATCCAAATAAAGTTTTTCTGCTGTAGGATGATCCTTCCTATTTCTTAATGAATTTAATATTAATTCTCTTTGTTTACTATATTTTTTCATACCCCACCTATATTATAATCACTTTTTTAACAAATATATGTTATAAATATTTTTCTATTTGATAATGATTATCATTATAATATACTAACATAAAAAAAATTTCAATAGTTTTATTGAAATTTTTTTATAATTTTTCCAAAATTACACACCAACTGTTGAAAATCCATTATCAACATGGATTACTTCTCCTGTAATCGCAGATGACATGTTGCTAAATAGAAAAGTTGCAGTATCTCCAACTTGTCTTGTTGTTACATTTTGGTGTAATGGTGCTCTTTGTTCTACTATATCCAGTATATTTCCAAAATCTTTTATTCCTTTTGCAGATAATGTTTTTATAGGTCCTGCGGAAATAGCATTTATACGCATTTTATCTTTACCTAAATCTCTTGCTAAATAACGTATGCTTGCTTCTAATGCTGCCTTTGCAACTCCCATAACATTGTATCCTTCAACAGATTTTTCTGAGCCCCAATATGTTAATGCTACTATGCTTGCTCCATCTGCTAATAAATCTAATTCTTTGGCAATTCTTGATACTGCCACTATTGAATATGCACTTACATCTCCAGCATGATTAAATCCTTCTCTAGATGTTTTTATAAAATCATTTCTTAAATCTTCTGTATTAGCATGTGCTATACTATGTAAAATACCATCAACTTTTCCATAGTCATTTCTTATTTTTTCAAAACATTTTTTTATATCTTCATCTGTTGCTACATCACATGGATATGACTTTGCTCCTGGAATTTCAGCAATTAATTCTAATATTTTGTCTTCTTTTTCTGTTGGATGATGTGTAAAAATTACCTTTGCACCATTTTCATAAGCAGACATTGCTGCTCCCCATGCAATACTCCATTTGTTTCTAATCCCCATAATTAATATTGTTTTTACTTCTAATAACATTTTTATCCACCTTTCTATCTTTTAATTAATATTTTTATTAATTATTTTAAATTTTCATATTGTTAAGTTTTTTTAATTTTTATCTTTCATTTTAAATTTATTTTTTCTATTATATACTAATTTATAGATCTTGACCTATTTTTCTATACTTTTCATATCTTTTTTCTATTAAGTTTTCAGGCTTTTCTTTTAATAGCTTTTTTAAATCTTTTTTTATTATATCTTTTAAACTTTCTGCTACTTTTTCAAATTCTTCTTGTGCTCCATTTTCTGGTTCTTTTATAATTTCGTCTATTATGTTTAATTTTTTCAAATCATATGACGTAAGTTTCATATGTTCTGCTGCCTCTTTACTCTTACTAGAATCTTTATACAAAATACTTGCAAACCCTTCTGGCGAAAGTATACTATATACTGCATTCTCAAGCATTATTATTTTATCTGCAACACATATTGCAAGTGCACCACCACTTGAGCCTTCTCCTATTACTACAGCAATAATTGGAACTTTTAACCTAGACATTTCCATCATACTTCTAGCAATTGCTTCTCCTTGACCTCTTTCTTCTGCCCCCATTCCTGGATAAGCTCCTGGTGTATCTATAAAAGTTACTATTGGTCTTCCAAACTTTTCTGCTTGTTTCATTAATCTTAAAGATTTTCTATATCCTTCAGGTTCTGGCATTCCAAAGTTTCTTTCCATATTTTCTTTGGTTGTTTTTCCTTTTTGTTCTCCTATAACAGTCACAGGCATATCATCTAAATAAGCAATTCCACCAACAATAGCCTTGTCATCGCCATATAACCTATCTCCATGTAGTTCCATAAATTCGTCAAAAATATATTTTATGTAATCTAAAGCTTTTGGTCTATCCGATTTTCTAGCAAGTAACACTCTATCCCATGCACTTATACTATTTTTCATTTATATTTTCCTCCTTGCATAATATAGCTTAAACAAAATTATTACATATTTTTAATTTTCTATTTACTTTTTATGGTTAGTTTTTTATGGAGTTTTAGTATTTTATATAAAGTTTCTTTCATATCTTTTCTTTCTACAATTTTATCTATAAATCCATGTTCTAATAAAAATTCTGCTCTTTGAAAACCTTCTGGAAGTTTTTGTTTTACAGTTTGTTCAATTACTCTTGGCCCTGCAAAACCTATTAAAGCATTTGGTTCTGCCAAAATTATATCTCCTAAACTTGCAAAACTTGCTGTAACTCCTCCTGTTGTTGGGTCTGTTAGAACAGATATATAAAGAAGTCCTGCTTCATTTAATCTAGCTAAAGCCTCCGATGTTTTCGCCATTTGCATAAGCGAAATTAATCCTTCTTGCATTCTAGCACCACCAGATACACAGAATATTACAATAGGTAATTTATTTTCTATGGCATCTTCTATTGCACATGTTATTTTTTCCCCAACAACACTTCCCATGCTCCCCATCATAAAATTACCATCCATTACAGCTATTATAACATCTTCACCATTTATCTTTCCAATACCAGTTTTTACAGCTTCATTTATTTGTGTTTTTTCTTTTAATGTTTCAATTTTCTTTTCATAGCCTTCAAAATTTAGTGGATTTTTAGTAGTCATATTTACGTTTGTCTCTATAAACGTTCCTTCATCAATTATTTGGTGTACTCTTCTTCTAGCTGATATTCTAAAATGTTTTCCGCAATTCGGACACACATTAAGATTATTGTGTACATCTCCTTTGTACAATATCTCTTTACAATTATCACATTTTACCCATTTTCCTACAAGCATATCCGCTGCTTTTTCATTTTTTTCTGCACTATCATCTAATTTATTTATTTTTTTTATTTTATCTATAACCATAAATTCTCCTATTTTATAATTGAAATATCATATCTCCATTTTTCAATTAATACTAGTATTAATATATTTAAGCTACTTCTATAAATATATTAATATTATTTAATTCTTTTCTATAAATGACGTATCATAGTTGTTATTTATAAAATCTTGATTTTCTAGAATTTTATATAAAAAGTCTATATTTGTAGTTATCCCTTCTACAATAAACTCTCCCAATGCACTTTTCATTTTTGCTATACATTCATTTCTATTATTTCCATGAACTATAACTTTTGCAATCATTGAGTCATAACATGCTGGAATTGTATAATCTGCATAAATAGCTGTATCTACTCTTATTCCATTTCCACCTGGTAAATGTAATCCTGTTATTTTTCCTGGACATGGCATAAAGTTTTTGCTTGGGTTTTCTGCATTTACTCTGCACTCCATTGCATGTCCTGTAAAAGTAATATCTTTTTGTGAATATTTTAATTTTTCCCCACTTGCAATTCTTATTTGCTCTTTTACTATATCTATTCCTGTTATAAACTCAGTTACTGGATGTTCTACTTGAAGCCTTGTATTCATTTCCATAAAATAATAATTTTTGTCTTTATCTACTAAAAACTCTATAGTTCCTACATTACTGTATCCCACTTCTCTTACGGCTTTTACAACAGTTTCTCCCATTTTCCTTCTTATTTTTTCGTCAATTGCCATAGATGGGCTTTCTTCTAAAACTTTTTGATGTCTCCTTTGTATAGAACAATCTCTTTCTCCTAAATATACCGCATTTCCGTGTTCATCTGCTAAAACCTGAACTTCAACATGTCTTGGATTTTCTATAAACTTTTCTATGTAAATACTATCATCACTAAATGAATTTTTGGCCTCTTGTTTTACTAAATCATACTCTTTAATAAGTTCTTCTTCAGTATGTGCTACTCTTATTCCTTTTCCTCCACCACCAGCTGAGGCTTTTAATATAACTGGATAACCTATTTTCTCAACAATTTTTATTGCTTCGGAAATACTACTTATTACACCTTCTGACCCAGGTACAACAGGAACTCCCGCTTTTTTCATAGTTTCTTTTGCTTTTGATTTATTTCCCATAAGGTCTATCATCTTATAATTTGGTCCAATAAATTTTATTCCTATTTCATCACATATTTTAGCAAAATGACTATTTTCAGATAAGAAACCAAAACCGGGGTGTATACTATCACATCCTGTTAAACATGCTGTCTCTATAATATTTTTTATATTTAAATAGCTTTTACTTGACTTAGCAGGTCCTATACAAACTGCTTCATCTGCAAGTTTTACATGTAATGCATCTTTATCTGCTTCTGAATAAACCGCAACAGACTGAATTCCCATTTCTCTACATGCTCTTATTATTCTTACAGCTACTTCTCCACGATTAGCTACTAAAACTTTTCTTAACATATACTTTTTCTCCTCTTTCTAGCACTAAACAATAGCAAATGTTAACTCTCCCTTTGCAGCAACCTTTCCATCAACAGTTGCTATAGCTTCTCCTATACCTATAGGCCCTTTTTGTTTTATTATTTTTACTTCTAATTTTAGCACATCTCCTGGTAATACAGGCTTTTTAAAACGTAGTTTGTCAATTCCGCCAAATAGAGCATTTTTCCCTTTATTTTCTTCCATTGAAAGAATAGCTACAGCACCTGTTTGAGCTAAAGACTCTACAATAAGAACTCCTGGCATAATTGGGTTTCCTGGAAAATGTCCTTCAAAATATGGCTCATTTATGCAAACATTTTTATATGCTACACAACTTTCACCAGGAATTAATTCTTCGACTTTATCAATCATTAGAATTGGCGGTCTTTGTGGAATTATTTTCATAATTTCGTTTATATCTAACATTTTAAATTCTCCTCTTAATAGTTTTTATTTCATACTTTTATAAGTAATTTCATTTTACACATTTTATAAAATATGAATATATTAATATTGTTTCAATTTACTCTATATTACATATTTAATATTAAGTAATATGTATTAAACTTTAAGCATTAAATATTCTTAATATGTACTTTTAATTTATTTTAAATAATACACTTCCATATTCAACTAAATCTTCGTCATTATAGCATATTTCTACTATTTCCCCATCTACATCACTTTCTATTTCATTCATTAATTTCATAGCTTCTATAATGCAAAGTACATCACCTTTTTTTACTCTATCGCCAACTTTAACAAATGGTTCTGCTGTTGGAGATGCCTTTGTATAAAAAGTTCCTACCATTGGAGATTTAACTGTTTTATAATTCTCTTCGTTTTTTTGTTTTTCTGTATTTAGATTTTCGTTAACATCACATTTTAAATCATTTTCTATATTTTCACTTACAGCTATGTTTTTCACTTTATTTACACCTTGTGAAGTAGAGTTTTCAGTTACATCATAATTTAATCCTGCATAAATAATTGGACTTTTTCTCATTTTCACTTTTGTTCCTTCTGGAAGTGCAATTTCAATTGAATCTAAACTGGAATTTTCCATATCCCTCATTAAGTTTTTTATTTCTGCATAATCCATTAAAAGTTTCCTCCTTATTACTAATATTCTTATTTTTAAATCTTCATAGTTCATTTATTAATTTTATTATGCCTCTTTATTAGTCATCATATCTTTTAAATATAATAGAACTATTATGCCCACCAAAGCCCAAAGAATTTGACATTACTACTTTTACATCTGCTTTTCTTCCTATATTTGGAACTATGTCTAAGTCACACTCTTCGTCTGGCACTTTATAGCCTATTGTTGCAGGAACAAAACCATCTTGTATTGCCTTTATAGAAGCAATTGCCTCTATTCCTCCAGCTGCACCTAATAAATGTCCAGTATTTCCTTTTATAGAACTTACCATAACTGTTTTAGCTGCCTCTCCTAATGCTTTTTTTATTGCCATTGTTTCGCATTTATCATTAAGTGGTGTTGACGTTCCATGTGCATTAATATATGTAATATCTTCTGGTTTTATTTTTGCATCTCTTATGGCTGCAACCATTGCCCTTGCTCCACCTTCACCTTCTGGAGCAGGAGAAGTAATATGATATGCATCTGAACTTGCTCCATAACCTATCATTTCTGCATAAATTTTTGCCCCTCTTTTTTTAGCATGCTCTAACTCTTCTAATATAATTATTCCAGCTCCTTCTCCCATAACAAATCCGTTTCTTTCTTTATCAAAAGGGATACTTGCTCTTTTAGGGTCTGTTTCTTGAGTAAGAGCTTTTATATTAGCAAAACCAGCTATTCCTGTTGGTGTAATAGAGCTTTCTGTACCTCCTGCCAATACAACATCTTGGTATCCATGTCTTATCATTCTAAAGGCCTCTCCTATTGAATGAGTACCGCTTGCACAAGCAGTAACAGCACAGTAAGATTCTCCTTTTATTCCTAGGTCTATTGCAACATTTCCAGCTGCCATATTACAAATAGACATTGGTATGTACATTGGTGAAACTCTATCTGGTCCTTTTTCTACTAATGCCCTGTTTTCCTTTTCTATTGTTCCAAGTCCGCCAATACCAGATCCTAAGACAACCCCCATTTGGGTTAAATCTGTATTTTCTGCATTTATTCCACTATCTTTAAAAGCTTCTCTTGAAGCTACCATTGCCAATTGTGTAAATCTATCTAATCTTTTACAACTTCTTTTATCAAAATGTTCTTCTGGATTAAATTTTTTTACTTCTCCTGCTAAATGAACTTTTTGTTCTGTAGTATCAAATGCTGTTATCTCAGCAATTCCACATTTGCCTTCTTTTAATCCATTCCAAAATTCTTCTACATTATTTCCTATAGGTGTAATTGCACCAATTCCTGTAATAACAACTCTTTTCTCCATAATTACTCCTTTTTTATTTTAATATACTTAGATTTTGTATGTTTTTTATATCACTTGATTTTTCAGTATAAAAAAATATATATTCTTTTTTTATACATTTTCTTACAATATTAAATTCCATATGAGCCTTAGGCCGTTTTACATAAGCATTCCACCATCTACATTTAAAACTTGACCTGTTATATATGTGTTTTCCTCATTTCCTAGAAAGTACACAGCATTCGCAACTTCTTTTGCTGTTCCCATTTTTTTAAGTGGTATTTGAGAATTTATACTTTCTTTTACACTATCTGAAAGTATATCTGTCATATCTGTTTTTATAAATCCAGGCGCTACACAATTTGCTAAAATATTTCTACTTGCAAGTTCTTTTGCAACAGACTTTGTAAAACCAATAATTCCTGCTTTAGAAGCTGCATAATTTGCTTGCCCTGCATTTCCACTAACCCCAACAACAGATGATATATTTATAATTTTCCCATATTTTTGCTTCATCATATATGGTATTACATTTTTAGTAACATTATAGGTTCCTTTTAAATTAACATTAATTACTTTATCAAAATCTTCTTCTTTCATTCTCATAAGAAGTGTGTCTTTCGTTATTCCTGCATTATTTACTAACACATCAATATGTCCGAACTTTTTAATTGCTTCATTTACCATGTTTTCACAAGATTCAAAGCTTGTAACATCTGACTGAATAAATAAAATTTCTATATTAGCATTTCCTTTTATTTTTGTTTCAAGTTCTTCTACATTTTCTATATTAGAAACATAATTTATAATTAAATTATATCCTGCTTGTGCAAATCTTTCTGCTATTTTTTCTCCAATTCCTCTAGAACCTCCTGTTATTAACGCAACTTTATTGTCATTCATTTCTCAATCTCTCCTTATTTATAATTTTTCCTAACTATTTCCATTTTCTCATTTTTGGCAATCTAGTCTTACTCAAAATTTTCAAGAAAATTATTTAAACTATCCAAATTGTTAAGTGTATATACATTTGCATCCTCTAATTCTCTTTTTACAAATCCTGATAAGGCTTTTCCTGGCCCTATTTCCACATATGCTTCAATTCCTATATCTTTCATTAAATCTATTGCTTTATCAAACCTTACTGGGCTTATTATATGTTTTTCTAATATTTGATTTATGTTATCTTCTTTAGAATATATTCTTCCATCTAAATTTTTTATAATATCCACTTTAGGTTCATTAAATTGAACATTTTGTAGGCATTTTGCAAATTCTTCGCTTGCCTTTTGTAATTTTATTGTATGAAATGGTCCACTTGTTTTTAATTTTATTACTTTTTTTGCGCCTTTCTCTTTAAATTCTTCTATACATTCTTCTATAGTTTCTTCGTTTCCTGATATTACAATTTGACCTGAATAGTTATAATTAGCTGGTACTACAAATTTTCCTTCCATTATTTTCTTATTACACATTTCTTCTATTATACTTGCTTTAAGTCCTATTACAGCTGCCATAGCATATTTCTCATCTGGTACTAAATTTCCCATTAAGTAACCTCTTTGTTTTAAAAGTTTCATACCATCTTCTATAGTAAGAATTCCTGAATACATTAATGCTACATATTCACCTAAACTTAGTCCAGTAGCTATTTTAGCTTTTATTCCACGTTTTCTTAATACTTCTAATATTGACAAACTAACTGTTGCAATTGCTATTTGTGTATTTTCTGTTTTACTTAATTCTTCCATTGAAGTTTCAAAACATAACTTACACATATCCACATTTAGAATATTGCTTACTTTTCTATATAATTCTTTTGCTTCTTCATAGTTATCATAAATATCTTTTCCCATTCCAACTACTTGTGATCCTTGTCCTGGGAACAAAAATGCCAATTTCATATTTTTAACCCCTCGTGTTTAATTATTTATTTTTATTTGATTTGCTTTCAATTTATTTTTCGTTTTTATTGTAAAGTAAATTTATTTAAATACTTTTTTATATTTCCAATAAAATACTTGCTGTATTTAATCCCCCACCATAACCTATTAAAATAACCTTATCTCCATCTTTTAATAAATTATCTTCATACATTTGAGTTAATGCTATTGGTATGCTTGCACAAAATGTATTTCCTATTTTGTTTATATTTGTATAAACTTTGTCCATAGATACATTTAATTTTGTAGCTATTGACTTTATTATTTTAATATTTGATTGGTGTGGAATTATATATTTCACATCTTCTAATTTTATGCTATTTCTTTTTAACAACTCTTCAATATTATTAACAGTTTCTGTTACTGCATATTTATATATTGCTTTACCATCCATTTTTATTTTTTCATTTATCTTGTATGTTAATATATCTCCATTTTTACCATCACTTTGTATATTAGATGAATATAATTTAAACTCTTCTATTCTCTTAACTATCGTCGCACCTGCACCATCTGATAATATAATTTTTGTATTTATATCATTTTCGTTTGTACATTCTGACAATACATCTACTCCAATTATTAAAGCCGTATTTATTTTTTTTGAATCTATATATAGTTTTGCAATATCTAAAGCATTAATATATCCAGCACACCCTGCTAAAATATCTAAACACATGCATGTTTCTATTTTAAGTTCTTTTTGTATGTAATAAGAAATTCCAGGCATTAATACATTTGTAGATGTTGTTGCAACTATAATTAAATCTATACAATTTGCAACTATTTTTGCTTTCTCTATTGCTACTTTAGAGGCTTTTAATGCCATTTTACATATATCTTCATCTTTTTTATAATATCTGATGTTTATTCCTGTTCTTTTTAATATATATCCTTCTTCTACATTAAACTTCTTCTCTAATTCTGTATTATTTATCTTTAATGCTGGCAGATATAGTCCATTTCCTATTATTTGTATACTTTCCATATTCACCTCATAATCATAAGTATTTTATATTAATTATTTTTCTAAATCTATTGTACTGACCAGTCAAAATTGTACACATTTTGATTTTTTACATTTTATTGATATAACAGCTTTTCTTCTATCTCCAAATTAATTCTAAATTTTCTAAAATTTTAGAAACAATCTCTTCTCTTTCGAATTCTATATTAAATTCTTTTTTTAAAGATGTTGCTATATCTGAAAGTTCCTTATTAAACTCCACTTGGTTTACATTAAAACCTATTCCAATTAATACATAACATACTGTTTCTTTTAATGTAGTACATTGTGTTAAGATGCCACAAATCTTTTTGTCATTTAGCATTAAATCATTTGGCTCTTTTATTTCTAGTTTATACCCATATAGTTCTTTTATGGCTTTAACTATTTGCCTTGCTATTTCTATAGTAAGACCTTCTAACTTTTCTACTTTACAATTTGGATACATTATAAAAGACATAGTAATGTTTTTATTTTTTTCTGACACCCATGTTCTTCCTTTTGTTCCTTTTCCATCTACTTGATTATCTGCAATTACTATAGTTCCATTTTCTACATGTTTTTCCGCTAGATTTCTTATAATATCTTGAGTTGAGCTAATTTCATCATAATATATTACGTTTTTTCCTAAGATTTTTGTATTTGCATTTTTAATTTTATCTATATTCATTTTTCTTTCCTCATATTCTTTACTGATATTCTCAGTTTTTTTTACTTACTTATTATTTGTTATTTTGTTTCTTATTTCTTATCTATTATCTATTATTTATTACTTATTACTTACTTTTTCCATTATTCATTTTTTCCTCCTAAAAATCTGTAATATAATAACAAAATGAAACCATGAAATCAAATTATTGTAACGATTGGTCAGCTTTCCAAAATGAGTTGTCCATATAGAAAATTATTTATATATTCACAAAGTTAATACTTAATTAAAAAAACTAATACTTAATTAAAAAAAATAAAACTTAATTCAAAAAATTAAAGCAACAAATATGTAAAAAATTGTTTGAGTTTGTCTGATTTTGTGTTATAATATTTATGAATTTTAATTAACTTATGAAAAATTGAAAGGAATGAAAAAATATGAACTTTAATAAATGTTGTCGTTGTGGCTGTTTTTATCTTAATAATTCTCATGTTTGCCCTAATTGCGAGCAAAAAGATTTAAGCGATATTTCAACTTTAAAAAATTACTTTGATGAAAACGGATTACCTAATTCACTAGAAACTCTTTCTAGTTTTACAGGTATTTCACAAAGAAATGTAAATAGATTAATAAACGAAAATAAAGAATTATCAAATTTATATGGAAAAAATTTAAAACTATAAGAACTTTTCTATAATATAAAAAATAAAGTAAAAAACGAAGTGAATATTTTTTCACTTCGTTTTTTACTTTATTTTCTCGCATATTAATAAAATTAATTATTTTTTTCTATTTCATATACATTTCTTAAATCTATAACAGCTTTTTCTGTAAGTTCTTCACTATTTCCATGTATATAAGCCAAAACATTTCCAATTTCTACTTTGTCTCCCACTTTTTTATTCAACTCAATCCCAACTTCTTTTACTATATCATCTTCTTTGCATGTTCTTCCAGCTCCTAACATCATTGCTATTTTTCCTACACTTTCTGCGTTAAGTTTATTTACTATACCACTTTTGGTAGATATTACAGCCATTTTATATTTTGCCTTTTTAAATTTTTCTATATTTTCAATATAAGAAACATCTCCTCCTTGCCTTTCTACTAATTCTTTAAACTTATTTAGTGCTTCTCCATTTGATATTTGGTTTAACATCTTGTTTTTATTTTCTTCTATGTTTTCGCCTTTTCCTGCTAGCTTTATCATATATGCTCCTAGCAATAATACAACTTCTTTTACATCTTCTTGCCATTTTCCATTTAAAGCTTCTACTGCTTCTATTACTTCTAATGTATTTCCAACATATTTGCCTAATGGTTGATCCATACCTGTTATTACAGCAACTGTTTCTCTTCCTGCTAGCTTACCAATTTTCTCCATGGTTTCTGCTAACATCTTAGCATCCTGTATTGTTTTCATAAAAGCTCCGCTTCCATAAGTTACATCTAAAACAATTTTATCTGCACCAGATGCTATCTTTTTACTCATAATGCTAGAAGCAATTAAAGGTATACTCTCAACGCAGTTTATGCTATCTCTTAATGCATATATTTTTTTATCTGCTGGAGCCAGATTTGCAGTTTGAGTAATTAAACTAATCCCTATTTCTTTGACATTTTGTATAAACTCTTTTTCTTCCAAAACTACATTATATCCTGGTATAGATTCTAATTTATCTGCTGTTCCTCCTGTATACCCAAGTCCTCTACCTGACATTTTTGCAACTGGTATTCTTAATGATGCTATAATTGGTGCTAATATTAAAGTAACCTTATCCCCAATTCCACCTGTGCTATGTTTATCTACTACTATACCTAATTCTGACAAATTTAAAATGTCTCCTGAATTTGCCATTGCTAATGTTAAATCTGTTATTTCATCTTCATCCATTCCATTAATGTAAATTGCCATGATAAGCGCTGCAGCTTGATAGTCCGTTATATCTCCATTAGTATAATTCGTAATAAAATATTCAATTTGTTCTTTACTTAATTTATTATTATCTCTTTTAGTTTCTATTATTTCTTGTATATTCACTTTAGTTTCCCTCCTATCTCTTTTATAAGATTTTTACATGTCTATATAACTACATATTATTTTAAATTTCCTTTACATTCTATATTGTACAATTATTATTCATAGAATTATAAAATTTCTATTTTTGTATAAAGTTCTTCACAAAACTTAACCTATGAAGTGGACAAATTCCGTATTCTTTAATTGCTTGAATATGAGATGCTGTTCCATATCCCTTATGTTTTGCAAATCCATATTGTGGATAAACTTCATCCCACTGTCTCATTATTCTGTCTCTTGTTACTTTTGCTATAATAGATGCTGCTGCTATAGAATAGCTTAGTGCATCTCCATGTATAATTGATTTATATGGAATACTATCTGTATCTATTTTAGTTAATGCATCTACAAAAATAACATCTGGTTTTTCATATCCGCTTCCATTTTCTTTTAAATTCTTTTCTAACTCCCTTATACTACGCGTAAGCCCTTCCTTTGTTGCATTAAGTATATTAATTTCGTCTATTTCTCTTTGGTCTATTATGCCTACTCCATAACCAATTGCTTCTTCTAAAATTAAGTCATACAATTTCTCTCTTTTTTTCTCAGAAACTTTTTTAGAGTCATTTACACCTTCTATAAATGATTCTGCTGGCATAATAACAGACGCAACAACCACTGGTCCTGCCAATGGTCCGCGCCCTGCTTCATCTATTCCTGCAATTAATTTTAATCCTTTTTCATAAAATTCTCTATCTAATTTTTTTAGTTCATTTAATCTTGCCTCTTCTTTTTCTTTCATTATTAATCCCTTTCGAAAATAAATTTTATTCTCTATATATTAATATCTTATAATTTAAACTATTAGCAAATAAAACATTTATTTTAATTTCACTTTTTTATAACAAATAAATTAATTATTATAACAAATTATTTTATCTTTTATAGTTTTATAAAATTATAAAACGCTAATTTTCTAATTTTTCTATATCTGTTAATTTATAATAAGTTTGTCCATCTATTGCTGTATATCCTTTTGTTGTAATTATATCATTATTTTTATAGTCCACTATATAATACATTCCACTTTCCTCTTTAATATTTTCCAACTCTAAATCCCTTAAATCTTGTTGTGTTAAAACATAAAAGTCACTATCTTTTGACTCAGAATCTATAATTTGTTTTTCTAAGAAAGCTTTTATCACTTCATCTTCCTTCATATCTGTAAGTTTTGTTCCGGTTAGTTTAGCATCTTTTTCTTTCATATCTACATGTTGAGAAACAAGCTCTGTTTTTCCTTGTATTAATAATAAGTTTGTTTTTAATGTTTCTAAAGCTTCTTTAGATATTTGCATTCTAACAAAATAAATAGCTCCAAATACTATTAAAGCTATAAAAATTATAATAAATATCATTGCTATATATGTTAATCCTTCTTCTTTTTTAAACATTTCTATTCCTCTCTTAATAAACTTTAAACTCCTTTATATTATACATATATCTTAAACTTTTTTCAATATTGTCACATTTTTTTCACAAAAGTCTTGTATGATATAATTGTTTTAGGTTAATATAATTATAATAAATTACTTGAGGTAAACTCAAGAAAGGAGAAATTTATGGAACAAAACAATATAAACGAAAATCAAAATAAGAAGGTAAATTCTAATATGAGTTTTAATGAAAATAACACTCAAAATGTTAGTGGAAATATTAATAAAAATTCTAACCAGAACTATGACCAAAATCAAGTTAATAATTCCACAACTAATTCACAAAATGTGAATTATCAATCAAACTATAATATGAATAATGCCCAAAACTTAAATACTGGAAATTATAACAATAATAGTAACTTTAACCCTCAAAAAAATAACCTTAATAATACTAACAGCAACTTTAATCCCAATAACAATTTTAAAAATAATGGATTTAATAATAATTTTAATAATGCATCTACATATCAATCTGTTAAACAGCCAAAAGTTAAAAACAAGAATAGTTCAAATTTTGGAAAAACAATACTAATTCCTTTTGTATCTGGTATTTTGGGTACAGTTCTTGTAATCGGTGCATGCATTGGAATTCCAGGAATAAGAAATGGAATTTCTAAACAAATTGTAGGACTTTCTAACAATAACACTAATACTTCTACAAGTGCACCTACACTAAATACAGAGCATATTTCTTTAGAAAACTATTCAGATACAGCAATAGCTGCTGCAAATAAAGTTTTACCTTCTATAGTAGGAATTAAAATAGAATTTGCAGTTAACTCTATATTTAATCATGGTACAAGTGTTGCTTCTGCTGAAGGCTCTGGAATTATTATTAGCGAAGATGGTTATATTTTAACAAATAACCATGTTGTAAATTCTACTTCAACATCTTCTTTTTATGAAGTAGAAGAAGCAAGCAAAGTTACTGTAAAACTATATAATGATAATACAGAATATGAAGCAAAAATTATTGGTACAGACGAGCAAACAGACCTAGCTGTTATTAAAATAAACAAAACAGGCTTAACAGCTGCTGAACTTGGAGATTCAGATGGAGTACAAGTTGGAGAATTTGCTATGGCAATTGGAAACCCATTAGGATTAAGTAGCAGTGTTACATCTGGTATAATAAGTGCTGTAAATAGAGAAGTTACAGATGAAGATGGAAACACATATGTTGCAATTCAAACAGATGCTTCTATAAATTCCGGCAATAGTGGTGGAGCTTTAGTAAATAGCCAAGGTCAAGTAATAGGAGTTAACACATTAAAATTATCTGGAACAGGTGTTGAAGGTGTTGGATTTGCTATTCCAATAAACTCAACTAAAGATATAACAGACCAACTAATTAAATATAGCAAAGTAAAAAGACCTTACATTGGAATTGGTGGAATTGAATTAGATGAAAAAACTGCAAAAGTTAATAATTTAGTTGTTGGTATATATGTAAAACAACTTGAAGATTTCTCTGCTGCTGAAAAAGGTGGAGTTAAAGTTGGAGATGTAATTACAGAAGTAGAGGGGCAAAAAGTAACAACAATGGATGAAGTAAATGAAATTAAAAACAAGAAAAATATTGGAGATACACTTAAATTGAAAATATACCGTAATGGAAAATATATAGATTTAACAATAACACTTCAAGAACAACCTTAATAAGAAAAACTTTAATACATTAAAACCTTCTTATGACACTTTTGTTTTATCATAAGAAGGTTTATTTTTAAACTTTACACAAATTATTCTATATCCTCACAAATTCTTAATAAAATATTTAATCTTTCTTTTCATACAAATCACATACAGTTCACAAAATGGACAAACTTGTTAGTTATAATATAGCTGTAGTTGATAAATAAGTTACTCCGTTATCAACTAAAAAAGAAGAACATCCCCTTTTATTTTCGAAAGAGATTCTCGTACGGTTGAGAATCTCTTTTTAATTATAACCATTCATCAATATATATTGTGGATATTTCTCTGAAACTATTAAAAGAACTGAATAAAATAATTATTCAGTTCTTCATTAATTTTAGTATTCTATTTTTTCTAATCTATTTATATAAATATTTTTGTGGGTTTACACATTGTCCATTTAATTGAATTTCAAAGTGTAAATGGTTACCTGTTGAATTACCTGTTGAACCAACTGTTGCAATCACATCTCCTGCTTTTACTTGTTCTCCTGCACTAACATATAATTTACTGCAATGACCATAATAAGCAACAACGCCTTTTCCACTGTCTATTTTAACTAAATTACCATAACTTCCTTTATATCCAGACCATATAACTTTACCAGAAGCTGCAGCCTTAATAGGTGTTCCACCAGGCGCTGCTATATCTAATCCTCTATGTGCATAACTTCTTATAGATTCTCTATTACCAAATCTTGATGTTATTACTCCTGATACTGGTTTTACAGCTAAATATATACCATTAATAGATTGTTCTTTTCTTCTTTGTTCTTCCTCTTCTTTTTCTATTTGAGTTTCTATGGCATCTGTAACTTCATTTCTTGCTGTTTTTACACTTACAGGTTGATATTCTTCATTATTTATAGAATATACCTTTTTTATACCTATTTTTCTCTTCTTGCCATATTTTTCTTCCATTTCATCTACTAAACTTTCGGCATCTTCTAATTTTTCTAAAATTGCCTCTTGATTGTTATCTATTGTAACAGCAAATCTTACATAAGTTCTTGTCGCATCATTTTCTATTTTTGCTATTATCTCATCTTCATTTGTATCTTCTACTTTACTTAAAAAAGTTAGTTTATATTGAGGCTCTTCTGCTAATTCTACAGATTCTAATTCTGCATTTTCTGTCTTTAATACCTCATTTTGAATTTTTTCTTCAAATGCTTTTTTATTTTTTACATATCCTATTTCTTCTCCTGAAATAGAAACTCTAACTGCAATATCAAATTTTAATAAAATAATTGTAATAATTATAAACAAAGCTATTCCTACTATGCTAATAAGCTTTAAACCTTCTTTTGTGTAGTATTTTATTTGCTTGTTTAAAATACAATTCACACTCCTTTTTATGAACGCGACAATTACTATTATACCATATATTCTAAACAATTTCAAATATACTATACTCTTGATTTTACATTTTGAGCAAATATTATCTTTTTTGTCATTTCTTGATTTTTATTTACCATATAATTTGCTCGCTTTTTCTTCGTTTTTCTCCGTTTTTCTTGTTTTTTCTTACCTTGACTTTTAGAAAATATTACCTTTTTATTGTAATTTCATTGAAAGTAATTTACTTATTCCGTTTTCCTCCATTGTAACACCATAAATACTATCTGCTGCTTCCATTGTACCTTTTCTATGTGTTATTACTAAAAATTGTGTAATTTTACTAAATTTTTTTAAGTATTCAGCATATCTAAATACATTTACATCATCTAATGCTGCCTCAATTTCGTCTAATATACAAAATGGAGCTGGATTTATTTTAAGTATTGCAAATAAAAGTGCAATTGCAGTAAATGCCCTTTCTCCACCAGATAAAAGTAGCATATTCTGAAGTTTTTTTCCTGTTGGCTGTACTTGTATATCTATTCCACATTCCAAAATATTATTTTCGTCTTCTAGCCTAAGTTCTGCTTTTCCTCCTCCAAATAACTCTATAAATACTTCATTAAAGTTTTTATTTATAATTTCAAATTTCTCTTTAAATTGCTTTTTCATTGTGTCTGTCATATCTGAAATTACCCTTCTAAGCTTTGTCATGGTATCTTCTAAGTCTAATCTTTGTTCATTCATAAAGTCATATCTTTCTTTCAGCTTTTTATATTCTTCAATTGAATCTATATTTATACCACCCAACTCTCTTATTCTATTCCTAATTTCATTTACTTGTTTTTGAGTTTGAGCTACATTTTCTGGCATCTTATAGCCTTTTGCTGTATTTGGTGTTATTTCATATTCATTCCAAAGCTCATTTACATAATTTTGTATTTCTTCTTCTACTTTTGTCTTTTTTATGTCAATTTTTACAATTTGCTCTTTTAGTCCATCTATTACACCAAATTGATTTTCTATATCTTCTTCTACCTTATTTAGCCTATTATTTTGCTCTATTCTCTCATTTTTTAACATTTCTATATCTCCAGAACTATTGGCAATTTCTCTTTTTATTTCTTCTATTTGATTTTCTAAACTTCCTATTTGTTTTCTTAGTTCTTCTGTTTCTTTTACAGTATAGTCAATGGTTTCCTCTTTCTTTTCTATACTTGCCTTACTATTTTCTATATCGCTTTCTATTCTTGCAACTAATTCGTCTATTGAATTTTTACTTTCGTCAAAAGAAGATACTGAAATTTTTAAGTTAGTAATATCAAAATTCAAGTCATCTATATATTTCTGGTTATCTTTGTTTAACTCTGCAAATTCTCTTATTACAACATTTAACTCTTCTATTTCTTTACTTAATTTTTCTATTTCTTGCTCTTTTTCCACTCTTACATTTACAATATTTTCTTTTTGTTCTCCAATAGATGCTTTTTCTGTTTTTAACTTATTTAATCTGTCTTCTAGTTTTAATATTTCGCTTTCTATAGACAACATTTTCTGCTTTTCTGTTGCATAAACAACCTCTATATCTTGAAGTTCTTTTTCTAGCTTTGCAGTCTCTTCTATTACATCTGCAATTGATGCAGAATATTTTTCTTTTTCTGCTGCCTTTTCCTTAGATTGTTTTTGTAATTGTTCTATTTCTTTTGCTAAATCTTCTATTTCTCTGCTTCTTCCTAATATATTTACAGTTTTTTGTGTTATAGAACCACCTGTAATTGCTCCAGAAGGATTAATTATATCCCCTTTAGTAGTGACTACTCTAAAAGTATAATTATTCAGCTTAGATAGTGAAATTCCAGTTTCCATGCTATCTACAATAACTGTTCTTCCTAACAAATTATATACAATCTGCTCATATTTCTTATCATATTTAACTAAATCTGATGCAATTCCTACAACACCATTTATTCCATTTGTTACAACTTTATCTATTTTTTTACCTCTAACAGAAGTTACTGGTAAGAATGATGCCCTACCTAAATTGTTGTCTCTTAAATGTTTAACTAGTTTTTTTGCATCTTCTTCTGTTTGAGTTACTATATTTTGTAATGATTGGCCCAATGCCATTTCTATTGCTATTTCATAATCTTTTGGTACATTTATTAAATTAGCCAAAATTCCATGCATACCTTTTTTTAATTCTGCATTTTTGTCGCAATCTAACAAAAGTGACCTAACACTTTTAATATAGCCTTCTTTTTCTTTTTCTGTCTCTATTAAAAATTTATGTCTAGAATCTTTCATTCTAATTTCATATGCTAATTTATTTATTTCATCATCAAAATCTTTTACTTTTTGCATAGCTGTTTCTTTTTGTTTTATCATATTTTGTAAATTTTCATTTGATTTGTTTCTTTTATCTTCTAATTCATAAAAACCTTGTGATAGTTGTTGTTTTTCATCTCTTTTTAAGTCAAGTTCTGAAATAGTATCTTGCACTTCTAAACTAACAGTTCTTTCTCTTTTTTCTAAGTTTTCATAGTTTTGTTTTTCTACATTTATATCTGATGTAAGCTCATACCTTTTATCTGTATTACTTTCAACAATTTGCTTTTTATCTTCTATTTCTTTTTCCTTTTCAGTTAGCTTACCACTTAATTCTGCAAGTTCTTTTTCTTTTTCTTCTAGTTCTTTAACGTATTTTTCTTTATTTGTATTTAAGCTTTCTTTTTTATTTAACTTTTGCTTTTTCTCTTCTTCTAATTCAGAAATTTTTGCATTTGCTGCTTCTATTTCCTTTTCTAATCTTTGCTCATTTACTTGGTTATTTTGTATTCTTTCTTTAGAAATTCCTATTTCTGAATTAATTTTCTCAATTTTATTACTACTTTCGAAACCTAAATTCTGCTTTTCTTCAATTAATTGTATTATTTCATCTATTCTTTGTTTTATAGCAGATTTTTCTTCTTGAAATTTCTCCATTTTTAAGCTTTCATTATTATTTTGTTCATTTAAAATCTCTACATCTTTAATTATTTGTTCTAATTTCTCTTTATCCACATTAATATTGTGTACAAATAAGCCAACTTCTATAGATTTTAACTCTTCTCTTAAATCCAAATATCTTCTTGCTTTTTCTGCCTGTTCTTGTAATGGTTCTATACTAGTTTCAATTTCAGAAAGTATGTCATTTATTCTTAATAAGTTTAACTTCGTTTGTTCCAATTTTTTCTCAGAGTCCTGTTTTCTTACTCTATATTTAACAATACCAGCCGCTTCCTCAAATATATGACGTCTATCCTCTGATTTATTACTTAAAATTTCATCTATTTTTCCTTGACCTATTATACTATAGCCATCTTTTCCAATTCCAGTGTCCATAAACAATTCTAAAATATCTTTTAGTCTGCATGGAGTTTTATTTATAAAATAACCAGTTTCTCCACTTCTATATATTTTTCTGGTTACAGTAACTTCTGTATATTCAATTGGAAGCTTTCCATCTGAGTTGTCTATTACAATAGATACTTCTGCAAATCCTAAAGATTTTCTTGCTTGTGTTCCTGCAAAAATAATATCCTCAGACTTTGCTCCTCTTAAAGACTTCATACTTTGCTCCCCAAGTACCCATCTTATAGCATCTGAAATATTACTCTTTCCTGAACCATTTGGCCCTATAACTGCTGTTATCCCTGGTTTAAAGTCTAACACAGTTCTATCTGCAAATGATTTAAACCCTTGTAATTCCATTCTTTTCAAATACATCTATTTCACCTATTCTTTCGATTATTTATATAATTACAATATTATACTTTTCTCGTATATCAGTAATTATTTATTTTATTGGATTTAGTATAGTAATAAACTTTTATTTTAAACTACACCATTTTAATTGCTACTATTTAATAAATTAAAACAATCTTTTTATAATATCATTGCATTTATTTATAATTTCTTTTACATCTATATTTTTTATATTTCTATTTTCCATTAATATTTTGCCTTTTACTATAGTTGTGTCTACATTTTTCCCACTTGTATTATAAACTAGGTTAGCTATTTTATTTAAATTTGGTACCATTGTAATATTATCTAAACTTTCTTCTATATTAACTAAAATTATATCTGCATCCTTGCCTTCTTCAATTGAACCTATTTTGTCTTCTTTTTGCAATGCTTTAGCTCCATTTATAGTAGCCATTTTTATTACATCTTTAGCATTTATTCTTTCTTCATTTTCATGAATTCCACCTTGAATTAAACATGCTACTCTCATTGCTTCAAACATATCTAAATTACTACCAGACCCTTGTCCATCTGTTCCTAAACATACATTTATATTATTTTTTAAATACTTTGTTATATCCGCTATTTTGCAACCTAACCTCATATTAGAAACTGGGTTATGTACAATAGCTATATCCATATCTTTTAATATATTTAAGTCATCATTATTTATTTTAACCCCATGTGCCAAAATTGTATGAATATTACTAAAATACTTTTTTAATACTTCTATTGCTGCCATTCCATGCTTGTTTTTTATATCTTCTATCTCGTCTATACTTTCTAAAAAATGAATATGTACTGGCAAATTGTATTTTTTAGAAAGCTCTGCACTTTTTTCTAAAGCCGCATCTGAACATGTATACATACTATGTGGAGAAACCGTATATGTTATTAATTCACTTTCTTTATTTCTGGTTTCATATAAATTTTCAAATTCTTTAACTCTTTGTTTAAATCCATTTTCTCCATCTGAGTCCATAAGAACTCTTGTAAGTACAGTTCGTACTTTTGAATCTTCTGCTGCTTTACGTATGGCATTAGAAATAAAGTAATGGTCATTTACACAAGTAGTTCCTGTTGAAATCATTTCTATGTATGAAAGCATACTTGCATAATAAACATCTTCTTCTGTTAATTTATCTTCTACTGGCCATATTTTATCTTCAAGCCATTCATATAATTTGTACCCCTCTGTTGTTTCTCTAAATATACTCATTGGTATATGTGCATGCACATTAATAAGACCTGGCATTACTATTTTATTTGTTGCATCTATAATATGTAAATTTTCTAAATTATTATCTTTTCCTTCAGAAACACTAATATTATATTCTTCATATATTTTACTTTTTTCAGCATCTAAAAAAAGTTTTTCAATTTTTCCATTATTTATAAAAACATTTATCTTTTTTATTACTACATCATTATTTTCAAATAATAAAACATTTCCATTTTTAATGAGGATTTTTTCCATATAAAATCCATCCCTTTCTTTTTTCAATAAAAGACTCATATACAAATGAAGTTAAATTTTTCGCAAACTAAGCCTACTTTTTCTTTTAAAATAATACTATAAAAATGTAAAAAAAGCAATGTAAAAATACATATAACCCATCTACCTCTTGTAAAAAAGTTTTATTTATAGTATTATAAAATTAGTGTTAATACAAAGGAAAAAGGTTAAAAAATAGTTATAGTTTTAACTGAATTTATTCCTAAGAAAGGAATTTAATTATGAAAAGCGAGCAATTTGATTTTTATAGTCCGACTAATTTAAAGTCTTACAACTTAGAACAAACAATGAGATATCAAATAGAAGTTTTAGGACAACTAGATATGTTTACACGTAGACATAGCGAGAATGTGGCAAACCTTTGCTGTAGAATATGTGAATACTTACATATGGGAACAAAATTTACAGTATTTTGCACTATATGTGGATATGTACATGATTTGGGAAAACTTTTTATTCCTCCAGATATTCTTAATAAACCTGGAAAATTAACTGATGAAGAATTTGAAGTAATGAAAACACATACAACTCTTGGCTACAATATGTGTATGAAAGACTTAAAGCTGCGTCCATATGCACTAGCTGCACTTGATCACCATGAAATGCTTAATGGCTCTGGATATCCAAACGGAATTACTAAAAAGGATATTCCTTATTATGTACAAGTTGTAACAATTGCAGATGAGTACGATGCTATAGTTACCAAAAGACAATATAAGACCCACGTAAACATTTCAGAAACACTAAAAGACCTTATAAAAGATACACAACCAGACCCAAAATTTATGGCATTAGACTTTTTAGCAGAAAAAGAAAAGGTAGGAAAAATTAATGGAAAAATTCTAAAGCAATTATTTAAAGTTGTTATAGACGATACAAATTATGAAATTAGTTGCGTTTTACAATATGTAGATTATTTAAAAGATCAAATAAAAAGGCTAGAATTAATGAAAAGATATTACACAAAAATGACCGAAACTACCAAAGAAAAAACTAAAGCATATTATAAAGAAGGAATTAGACTTCTACTACAAACTGGCGAAACAATGGAAAACTTCGAACAAGTTTTAGAAGAGTATAAAAGTGCTTTAATTATTCGTAACAAACGTATTGATGATTTATATAACGAAATTAAAATAATAAAAAGATTAAAAGTCTGAGTATATAAGAAAGTTTGTTTTAAAAAAACTTCTTATGGTATTTTTATTTTATCATAAATTGAATAAATGAAAATAATATATCTCAGTATTTACTAAATGCAATAGAAATAAAACAATGGATTGAACAAAATCAATATATAAAATTGCCAAGTAAGTCATCAAAAGTAGGAGAAGTTGAAAGAAAATTAGGAAAAAAATTAAGTTATATAAGACAAGATTTAATTAGTAAATATATGAAATTACAAACTGAACAGGAACCGAATTGTTTAGAGAAAAACACCATGAAATTGATGAAATTATGTCTATAAACACTTTTTTAATATTTTTCAGAAAAACATTGACTTTATCTCCTGCTGTGATACAATTATTACAGAAAACGTGGGCAAGTGTAATATTGATATTTACATAAAATTATGATATAATATACAATATGTTCATATAATAATAGTAAGGAGGTATTAAGATGGGAATAATATATGATGCTTTAACAATAGCGAAATGGATTATAAATAAAATACACCCAGAACCTTTAAAATTGCAAAAATTATTGTATTTAGCACAAGGTTATTCTTATGCTTTTTACGATAGACCGCTATTTAAAGATGATTTAGAAGGTTGGGTACATGGACCAGTAGTAAGAAATGTATATGACATATTTAAAAACTACCAATACAATTCAATAGATACTAATTTCGAGGTTGAAGAATTAGATGATGAAGCAAAAGATATTATTAATTATGTTATAAAGAACTTTGGAAAATATGATGCAAAATATTTAGAAAAAATAAGCCATGAGCAAGAACCTTGGATTTTATCAAGAAGAGGATTAGACCCAGATGAAAGAAGTGATAAAACAATTTCTAAAGAAAGTATAGCAAATTACTTTATAAATGAAATTTTCCAACCAGAAATGGAGGCATGGGACTAATGATAGGAGAAATATGGACATACAAAGCAACAAAACCAAGTGATAATTTAGAAAAGGCAAGACCAATTTTAATAATAGGAAATGACGAAGATAATGGACTTCAATTTATAGATATTAATTATGTTATAGTTTCTTCTTCAGCTTCTTGTGGAAGATATGATGTTGAATTAAAAGGCCAAGTAGCAAAGTCAATAGGACTAAACAATGATTCTGTAATAAAAACAACGAAAATATACACAGGTTCGCAAACAAAATTAGGAAGAAAAATAGGAGAATTACCACCAGATAAAAAAGAAGAATTTAAGCAAAAATACAGAGATTATCAAGAAAATATATTAAAGAGTTGGTAATTAATTAAATAAAACATCTGATAAACGTTGAGAAATCAACGTTTTTTTGTGTGCAAAAAATATTTTAAAGTGACGTGAAAGTGTGATAATAAACTAAATAATTTATATCTTTACTCAACCTGTCTAACATAAAAAAATTTTGGTAGAATTCTAATAAGAACAATTTTGTCTTTATTAAAATTCTAGCCATTTGGGTTCATTCATTTTATTATTATTATTTTTTTTACTTTGCTTATAAATCTTCTAGCCAAACTGAGAAATTTCATCTTTTTATTTAATTTATCTTTATTTTTTTATTTCGTATTTTCTTTATATTATATTTTGCTTATTCTAAACCAAAACTTACACCTAAAGCATTATTTATTTTAGATATTATTTCTTCATTTTCTATGTGCCCAATTTTCTCTTTTAATCTGCTTTTATCTATAGTTCTAATTTGCTCTGTTAACACTAGAGATTCTTCTTTTAATCCACCCTCTTGTGGCCCAATTTCTATATGTGTTGGTAATTTATTTTTAGTAACTTGTGATGTAATTGCAGCAGCAATTACTGTAGGACTATGTTTGTTTCCAACATCATTCTGTATTATAAGAACAGGTCTTATTCCCCCTTGCTCTGAACCAACAACTGGACTTAAATCTGCATAAAACATATCTCCTCTTTTAACTACCATTTTCTTCACTCCTAATATTTGTAGATTTAAAGTTTTTTTATTGATATATTTTAAATATTAGATAGAGATAAAAATAGTTAAAAAACTTTTGTTATTTATTTACTTACACTATTTATTCTTATCTCACTATATAATATGTAAACCATATTTTTTTGGTTCTTATCTTGTATTAACATTTTTTCTGGATTTCCTGTAGTTTTATTTATATATAGAATTTTAATTTTTCCATAATTGTTACTGTCTGAAATATCTACTGTCATTACTATATAGTCACTATTTTCACTAATACTTTTATTATTACTTTCTCTGTAATCTTTTATAAACGAATTAAGCCATAAATTATTGTCTACCACATATTTATAGTTATTATAAACTGTTTGTAAATTTAATTTAGTATTATTAATAGTAAGGTTTCCTTCATTATATGATATTGTTAAACCTTCTATATTAGATGGCTCTAGTACTATTTGTTCTATTTTACCAGAATTATTATATTCTTGCTTTAACACATATTTATTTATGTTTTTATTGCTTTCAATCATTACTTCAGCTTTTGCTTCATAAGAACTAATATTTAAAATATATTGTTCAATTTCTTGAATACTTTTGCTAGTTATATTATTTCCAATATTAAAATTTTTATTAAATATTTTATTATTTTTATTTATAAAATAAACAGAAATAATAGTAATAGCTAAAATTATACAAATTAAAATTATTAAACTTTTTTTATTTAATCTTATAAATTTCATAAACCTACCTCTTTTTTAATTTAAAAACATGCATTAAACTACAGTTGTTAAATTTTATATTTTTAAAAATCTTTTTTATAACTTATAAAAAATGTATTAAAAACCAGTTGTTAAATCCTTAAACTTATTCAATTTTTTTTACAACTTATAAAAAATGTATTAAAAACCAGTTGTCAAACCTTTAAACTTATTCAAATCTTTTTTTACAACTTAAAAAAATGTATTAAAAACAATCTATCAATGTATTTTTATTTTTAAAAAGTTTAAAGCAAAAAAATAAACTAAAATTAATTTATTTTAGTTTATTTCTATTCATAATTTATTAAAATATTCTGTTAGGCAAGCTACCAATTCATCTTGTTTGTCTATTTTGTTTATTTCATTTCTTATTATTGTTGCATTTGGTAAATTTTTTATATAGTAACTAATATGTTTTCTCATTTCCTTTATAGCAACATTTTCACCTTTTTCTTTAACTTCTAAATTTATGTGTTCTAACATAATTTGCAATTTTTCATTATTTGTTATTTTTAAAATTTCTTCTCCTTGCAAATATTGAATTATATCTCTAAAAATCCAAGGATTTCCTAATGCTCCTCTCCCTACCATAACTCCATCTACATTTGTTTCTTTAAACATTTTTAAAGCATCTTCTTTTGTCTTTATGTCCCCATTTCCTATAACAGGAATTTTTACAGATTCTTTTACCTTTTTTATCATATCCCAGTCTGCATGTCCTGTATAAAATTCCTCTCTAGTTCTTCCATGCACTGTAATTGCAGAAGCACCTGCATTTTCTATTATTTTTGCCACCTCAACTGCCACTATATGCTCTCTATCCCAACCAAGTCTAATTTTAACTGTTACAGGAACTTTAGAAACTTTTACTACTTCTTTTACTATATTATTTACTAAATCTAAATTTAATAATAACTTACTACCATCACCATTTTTTACAACCTTTGGAGCAGGGCAACCCATGTTTATGTCTATTATATCTGCAAAATTACTTACTTTTTCGGTAGCACATTTCATTGCTTCAATATCACTTCCAAAAATTTGTACTGCAAGTGGTTTCTCTTCTTCAACAGAATGTAATAGTAATTTTGTTTTTTCATCATTATACATTAGACCTTTACCACTTACCATTTCCGTGTATACAAGTCCTGGATTGTATTTTTTACATACTAATCTAAATGGCAGGTCTGTAATACCTGCCATTGGAGCTAAAAATATATTATTTTCTAATTCTACATTTCCAATTTTCAATTTTTTTATAAACATTTTTATTTAATGCTCCTAATTTTATAATATTTTTTATAAATATTGTTTTTAATATTCAAAATTTTGCAAGATTTCTTATAAAGATTTTTATTTAACAATCACATTTTCATAATATTGTCTATAAACTTTTCTTTTTAACAATCACAATTTCATAATATTGTCTATAAACATTTCTTTTTACAATTACATTTTTGCAATATTTGCTATAAAGATTTTTATTTAGCAATCACAATTTCATAATATTGTCTATAAACTTTTCTTTTTAATAATCAAATTTTTGTAATATTTACAAAATTATTATTTAGCTAATAAATAACGCTCTTTTTCTTCTGGCACTAATATTAAGTAAAATAGCTATCATAATTAAATTTGTAACCATTGAGCTTCCACCATAACTTACAAATGGGAGCGGTATACCTGTAATTGGAAGCAAGCCCATCGTCATACCTATATTTTCTAGCATATGGAAGAAAAATATTCCTGCTATTCCTGCTGCCATATATGCACCTGCATCATCCTTTGCAGTTTTTGCAACATATACAGCTTTTGTAATAAGTACAACATACAGTATAATAACTCCTGCTGCTACAATAAATCCCATTTCTTCTCCTATAACAGAATATATAAAATCTGTAGTTTTAGGATATAAAAATCCAAGTTGAGTTTGGTTACCTTTAAAAATTCCCATTCCTAGTAACTCTCCAGCTCCAATTGCAAGCTTTGATTGAATTATATTATATCCAGCACCTCTTGGGTCCATATCTGGATTTAAAAATACATCTATTCTAGTTTTTGCATGTTCTGGTAATATAAAAAAATATGCTACTGGTACTAATATTGCAACTGTTGCAATTGCTGTTATAATGTATCTTTTCTTTATTCCTGAAACAAACAACATGAATATTAAAGACATTATAAATGCTAAAGCTGTACCATAGTCTGGTTGTTTTATAATAAGCAAAATTGGAACTAAAGCAACTAACAATATAAGTCCTAATTTTAGCGGTCTACTTGTTTCATCTTTACCTTTTAATTGCATTTTTGTTATAACAAATGTAATAAATAGTACAAATGCAATTTTAGCAAATTCTGCTGGTTGTACAGTAAACTTTCCTATGCTAAACCAGCTTGAAGCTCCATTTATAGGCTCTGTAAATAATACTCCTATTAAAAATATAAGAGATGCTCCATATAACACAGGAGATATTTTAATAAATATTTCATAATCTATTAAAATAACAATAATCATTACAGGGATACTTACCAATACCCACATAATTTGTTTTTTAAATTCATCATAACCTGCATTTTGGGTTGCAGAAAATAATGCAACAAACCCTATTACAATCAATAAAATGGTGCAAATTAATATGCCCCACTCTATATTTTTTAGTAACCTTTTATTCATTTATTAACCTCATTAAAAATATACTATTTGTTAGCTTTTTCTTTTTTCGCTTCTTCTTCGTCTACTTTATTTTTATCTTCATTTTCGTTTTTTTCTGAAGCATTTTGTTTATTATTTATATTCTTCTCTTCCGGATTTTCTTTGGTATTATTTTCGTTGTCTTTATTATTTGCATCATTATTTTTATCTCTATCTGGCTCTTCTATTTTTATTTCTTCTGCTTCTTCTGTATCTACATTTTCTTTTACATTGTTTTCTTCTGTTTTATTTTCTTCTAACTCAACATCAACATTCTTTTCTTCATCTTCTTTATCTACTTTTCTAGCTTCGTTTTTAATTGTAACAATTGGTATATTAGCATATAAAGCAGGCGCTCCAACTGTTCCATCGTCATTCATTTTATTTGTTAGTTTAACATCTATTGCTTTTTCGTCTATATCAATGTACTTTTTAATTACTTCTATAATTTCTTGTTTCATCATATCTAAGAAATCTGCTGATACATTTGCTCTATCTTGCATTAATACTAGATGTAGCCTTTCTTTAGCTGTTTCTTTTGACTTTGAATCAATACCTTTGTCATTTTTTTTAAGTTTTTTAAAGAAATTTACAATGTTCTCAAACATCTATTTTCCTCCTATTGCAATCTATTTTCGTTTAAATACTTTCTTTAATTTGCTAAAGAATCCTTTCTCATCTCTAGGAATTGTTACATCAATGTTTTCTCCTAAAATTCTCCTTGCAGCCTCTACATATGCTCTACCTGATGGAGCCTTTTTATTAGTAACAACTGGTTCTCCTTTATTTGTTTGAGTTATAATAAATTCATCGTCAGGAACTACTCCAATTAAGTCTATTGATAATAAGTCTACAATATCATCTACATCCATCATTTCGCCCTTTTTAACCATGTTTGGTCTTAATCTATTTATAACTAATTCTGGATTTTTTATTTCTGATGCTTCTAGTAAACCTATAATTCTATCTGCATCTCTAATTGAAGAAATTTCTGCTGTTGTAACTACTATAGCTCTATCTGCTCCAGCTATTGCATTTTTAAACCCCTGCTCTATTCCTGCTGGGCAATCTATTAATATGTAATCGAACTCTTCTCTAAGTTTGTCTGTTAACTCTTTCATTTGTTCTTCATTTACTGCACTTTTATCTCTTGTTTGGGCTGCTGGTAATAAGTATAATTCATTAAAACGCTTGTCCTTTATTAAAGCTTGCTTTAACTTACATTTTTCTTCTACAACATCTACTATGTCATAAACAATTCTGTTTTCTAGTCCCATAACAACGTCAAGGTTTCTTAACCCTATATCGGTGTCTACTAAAGCTACTTTTTTGCCTTTTAGTGCTAATGCAGAGCCGAGATTTGCTGTAGTTGTTGTTTTACCTACTCCACCTTTACCAGATGTAATAACAATAACTTCTCCCATCTTTTTTCCTCCTTAATTGGGTCATATTATATTGCTCCTTCTTTTGTATAAGACTTGCCTGCTTAAAAATCAATAAAAATGCATATTTTCAATGGTTATATTATATACGAAATTTACTAAAAAATCAATGTTTATAGAAAAATATGTAAAAAAAATAAAAGCGAAAAAATTTATGTAATTGTAAGCATAAATTTTTTCGCTTTTATTTTTTATCTATTTATAAATTTTTACTAAGCACATTATAATTCGTTTGAATTTCAGTCTGAGTTAAAGCTCTATCATATACCATAAAATTATACATTTTTAAATTTGTTGCATTTTGATTTGTATAATAATCTGCTAATAATCTTAAATTGTTGCTTGTAGCAAGTCCTATACTATTTGCCATTGTATTTACTAAAGTTCCGTTTTCATAAAATTTCATTTCACTAGCAGTTAATGTTACTGTATAATTGTAGATTCCGCTTTTATTAAATGCATAATCATACCTTATTTGTGAGCTTTTTGATGTACCTCTATTTGCTACAAAGTTTTGATAACAAAGTATTCCTTGTGTATTATCTGTATTTGTATCTGCCCAAACAGCACCAGTTAAGTTAGTACCATCTATTGTAAAATATATAGTTCTTTCTTTTCCATTTAAATTAATTGGAGTTGTTACATATCTCTGTAATGTAGTAGCAACATTTGATAGAACTATGCAATTATCCGCCCAATAGAAATTATTTCCCTCTAGATTTTTTGATAATGTTCCATCATTATTATTACCGCTTAAATCCTTCCATGTAAGAGCTGTTGAACTATGTCCACTACCTGTATTATTAACTCCATCAAAATATGCAATTAAACTATTTGTTATATATTCTGGTTTTTGTTCCTCTGTTCCACTTCCACTAGATGTAGCATCCTGCTCATATATTTCTTTTATTTTCAATTCAGTTTGTAGTTGATTTTTTCTTATACTAGATGTAAGAGTAAAAATCGCCATTAATATTATAATAAATGTTAAAGTAAGTCCTGTAGCATATACAGCCATTGAACCTTTTTCACTTTTAAAACACTTTATCATTTAAATACCTCCAAATTTAACAGTTTCTCTTATAAATATTTTTTATAATACCTCTTTTAAGTATTTTATTCTCTCTTCCCTAAGTTTATTTTTTATTTTAATTCCATCTTCTATTTTATATTTTTCTTTTATATAATCTCCTGTTACTATTTCTAGCATACTTTTGCCTATCTTATCAAAATTTGCTTCTGGAAAGCCACCGTTTCTTGCCTTGTCACACATTACAACAATTTTTAATCCATCCAATCCTAAAATAGACTTACTTGCATTTTCTATTAAATCTACTTGTTTAGCTGGTGTCATTTGATTAAATATACCTGCTTTCATATGCAATTTACATGCAACTTTTCCGCATTTTATCCAACTGTTAGGTATACTTATTCTATTTCCTAAATCATTAACTAATTTTGGACCTCTTTCTTCATGTCCATAATGATGTGGTAAAATATCTTTTGGTGTATTTCCTTTTCCTAAATCATGTACAAGACATGAAAATTTAATTTTTAAATCTGTTGTAAGTTTACTGCTATTATCTACCACTATCATTGTATGGTTATAGCTATCTCCTTCAGGGTGATATTTAATAGGTTGCGTTTTTCCGATTAGATTATATATTTCTTTAAAATGCACATCTAAAACATTAGCCTTTTTTAGTACCTCAAAAAATCTTGACGGTTTTTTGGATGCTAAAGCCTTTTGAAATTCATTAAAAACTCTTTCTTTTGATAGAGTTAGCAATTCTTCTCTTAAACATTCCATAGCCTTTATAGTACTTTCTTCTACCATAAACTCTAATGTACTAGCAAATCTAGCTACTCTATATACTCTAAGTGGATCTTCTTTAAATGCATCTGTAGTTTTTCTTATTACTTTATTTTCTATATCTAATCTTCCATTAAATGGGTCTATAATCTCTCCTGTTAATACATTTTCTGCAATAGAGTTAATTGTTATATCTCGTCTTGCTAAATCTTCTTCTATTGTAATATTTTTACCTGTATTAAACTTAAAACCTTTGTGTCCTTTTGTTACTTTTAATTCTTTCCTTGCTAATGCAAATTCACAATTTTCCATATCATAAACAGGAAAACTTTTACCTCTTATATGTGCATTTGGAAACAAACCTTCAAATTCAGTATTTGAAAGACCTGTTACGCAATAGTCTTTGTCAAACACTTCTTTTTGTAAAATTTTATCTCTAACAGCTCCTCCTACTAAATATAAAGTTCCACCTGCATTTTTTATTTTAATTGCTATTTCTTTTATTACTTCATTCATGTCTTAATTATACTTTTATTTAATATTTTTGTCCACATGAAATAAAAATATTTTAATTATTATCTTATAATACTTCTATTTCTTAAATATTTTTTATACAATTAAATTTTATATCCAAATCTCTCCAATCTTTCTTCTTCTCTAGTAGATAATTCTTTTAGCCATTTAGCTAATCCATTACTATCATTATTTCTTAAAAATTCAAAATACATTACCCTATCTTCTTTTACTATAACAATAGGTGGCAAATCATTTTTTAACAACTCATAATTTATAAGTAATCTACCTGTTCTTCCATTTCCATCTTCAAAAGGATGTATTCTTTCAAATTCAATATGATATTTAGCAATTTTAGTAAATATATCTTGTTCATCATGATTATAATTATATATATAGTACATCATTAAATTTGGAACCTTTTCCGGTTCTGGTGGAATATGTTCACTACCTTGAATAAATACTTGTACAGTCCTATAACTTTCTGCATCTTTAATATCTCTATTTATCGTTTCATTTACTCTTTTTATAAATCTCTCATCAAATTCTTCATTATTTTGTAAATTCTTAAAAACTAATTCTAATGCTTTTTTATGATTTATAGCTTCATATATTTCTCTTGGCTCTTTTCCTTCAATTTTAAAGCTATTGTCGTTGTAAAGAATAGCATAAGTTTCAGCATAGGTAAGTGTACTTCCTTCAATAGCATTTGAATGATAGGTACTTCTTGTGATTAAATCTTCTAAATAATCTTTATTATTTAATATAAATTCTAAAATTTTCATATACATTTCCTCTTTTTTATTCTACTCATTATATTGATATACTCACTAGAATTTAATTCCATTTTAAATAAATATAATTGAGTATAGTAAGTATTTTTATTAATTCACAATTTGTTATATTTTTTCCTTATCACAATTTATAATTAAATTTTATCATATACATTTTGTAAAATCAATAATTGCTGAAAATTAAACAGGACCAAAACTTTAGACTAAACCGTCAGTATTTTTCTTGACATTAATGCTAATTAATAATATACTTTTCTTGGAAAAGCATTAACAAAATAGCTTTTTATAATAAGGAGGTAGAAATTAATAAATGAACGATATGATTGAAATAAGATGGCATGGTAGAGGTGGCCAAGGTGCAAAAACAGCTTCTTTACTTTTAGCTGATGCTGCATTTAATACTGGCAAATACATTCAAGGTTTTCCTGAATATGGTCCAGAAAGAATGGGTGCACCTATAACAGCATACAATCGAATTAGTAATACCCCAATTAGAATACATAGCAATATATATGAACCTGACTATGTTGTTGTAGTTGATGATACTTTATTAGGTGTTGTAGATGTTACCGCTGGTTTAAAACCTAATGGTGCAATAGTAATTAATACTACTAAAGATATTGATTACTTAAGAAAAGTACTAAAAGGATATTCAGGTGCAATTTATACAATTGATGCTAGAAAAGTGTCTATGGAAACTTTAGGAAAATATTTTCCAAATACACCAATGTTAGCTGCTATAGTTAAAGTTGCAAACATAATGGAGGAAAATGATTTTCTAAAAGATATGGAAGGTTCTTTTAAACATAAATTTGCCAAAAAGCCAGAAGTAATTGATGGTAATATGAAGGCATTAGAAGTTGCTTTAAAAGAGGTTAAAAAATTATCTTAATAATTACAAGGAGGTTAGAAATGTCTATCGGTGGAAATATATATAAAGCTGGTAATGCCAAAGAATTTAAGACAGGTGACTGGAGAAGTATTTGCCCTAAATACATTCCAGAAAAATGTAAACAATGTGGATTATGTTTTCCAGTTTGTCCAGAAGATGCTATACCAGTAAACAAAGAAGGTAAAAGAGAAGATTTTAATTTTGACTATTGTAAAGGATGTGGAATATGTGCAAAAGTATGCCCATTTGGTGCAATAGAAATGGTAGAGGAGGGAGAAGAGTAATGGGAATAAGAGAACGTTTAAGTGGAAATGAAGCTTCTGCAACAGCTATGAAACAAATAAATCCAGATGTTGTTGCTGCATTTCCTATAACACCATCAACAGAAATACCACAATATTTTTCTACATTTGTTGCTAATGGAACTGTTGATACAGAATTTGTTGCTGTAGAAAGTGAACATAGTGCAATGAGTGCATGTATTGGTGCAGAAGCTGCTGGTGCAAGAGCTATGACAGCTACATCTGCTAATGGTCTTTCTTTTATGTGGGAAATGATTTATATAGCTTCTAGTTTAAGGCTTCCTATAGTTATGTCTTTAGTAAACCGTGCTGTATCTGGTCCTTTAAATATACATTGTGACCATTCAGATGCAATGGGTGTACGTGACAGTGGTTGGATTATGCTATTTTCTGAAACAAACCAAGAAGCATATGATAACTTAATTATGGCTCATAGAATAGCAGAAAATAAAGACGTTATGCTACCACTTATGGTATGTCAAGATGGATTTATTACATCTCATTCAATTGAAAATATAGAATTAATAGAAGACGAAAAAGTTAAAGAATTTGTCGGTAAATATAATCCTGAACATTATTTGCTAAATGATAAAGAACCTATTTCTATAGGTCCTATGGATGTTCAAGCATATCTTTTTGAACATAAGCATGAACAAGCAGAAGCTATGAGAAACGCTAAAAATGTTATTTTAGAAGTTGCAAAAGACTTTGAAAAAATGACTGGTAGAAAATATGAATTATTTGAAAAATATAAAACAGATGATGCAGACATAGTTGTAGTTTGTATGAACTCAACAGCTGGAACATCTAAAGTTGTTGTAGATAAATTAAGAGAACAAGGAATTAAAGCAGGTTTATTAAAAGTACGCGTATTTAGACCATTTCCTGTAGACGAAATTGCAGAAGCTTTAGGAAATGCAAAAGCTATAGCAGTTTTAGACAGAGCAGATTCTTTAAATGGTGCTGGAGGTGCTTTATTTACAGATGTAGCATCTGCTATGTATGTAAACAAAAAGCAAGTTCCTGCTGTAAGTTATATTTATGGTATTGGTGGTAGAGATACAACTGAAACAGAAATTGCTTCTGTATATACAGATTTACAAGAAATTGTAAAAAGCGGAAAAGTAGAAAATCCTTACCGTTATCTTGGATTAAAGGAGGAAAAATAAATGGCATATAATTTAAAAGATGTAATTGTAAATACAAAATCTAGATTTACACCAGGTCATAGAATGTGTGCTGGCTGTGGAGCTCCACCAGTTGCAAGAATGGTTTTAAGAGCTGTAAATCCAGAAGACCATGTAGTTGTTTCAAATGCTACAGGGTGTATGGAAGTTTCTACATGTATATATCCATATACTGCTTGGACAGATTCATATATTCATACAGCATTTGAAAATGCTGCTGCAACTTGCTCAGGTGTAGAAGCTGCTTATAAATCAATGAAAAAGCAAGGAAAACTACCAGAGGATAAGACAACTAAATTTATTACTTTTGGTGGAGATGGTGGAACATATGATATAGGTATTCAAAGTTTATCTGGAGCTATGGAAAGAGGCCATGATATGACATATGTGTGCTATGATAATGGTGCATACATGAATACTGGTATTCAACGTTCTTCTGCTACACCACACTTTGCAGATACAACAACTTCTCCTGCTGGGAAAGTAATACCTGGTAAAATGCAAAAAAGAAAAGATTTAACAGAAATTATGGTATCACATCACTTACCATATGTTGCACAAACATTAGCAATGCTTAATTTTTCAGATTTATATGAAAAATCTAGAAAGGCCATATACACAGAAGGTCCAACTTTCTTAAATATATTGGCTCCATGTCCAAGAGGTTGGGGATACCCTACAGAAGATTTAATGAAAATAAATAAATTAGCTGCAGATACATGTTATTGGCCTTTATATGAAGTTGTTGATGGTAAATATAAAATAACATACAAACCAGCTAAAAAATTACCTATAGAAGAATTCTTAAAACCTCAAAAACGCTTTAAACACATGTTTAATCCTGGAAATGAGTGGATGATTGAAGAATTCCAAAAAGAAGTAGACGAAAGATGGAATGCACTTTTACAATTAGAAGCACTTGAAAATTAAATTTATTCAAAATAAATTATCTAAAAGATAATACTAAAAAATTTGTGTAAAATTTACACAAATTTTTTATATATTTATTTAAGTAAAAAGTGAATTTATCTTTTTATAAAAATATAACTATTAGATTTTTTATATATTCATAAAAAAGGAAGCTATTAGATTAAGTTATCTTATAATAGCTTCTTTTTAAGTATTTCACAATAATATAAATATATTTATACTTTAATATATCTATATTAATATATGTTACTGATTTTTAAAAATAGTAATTGTTGACTAAACTAATTTTAATAATTTAATATAAAAAGTGTGTATCTACAATTTCTATTCTTCATCTGGTTCTGGTGCTTCTACTGGGCAAACGCCTGCACATGTTCCACAACTAATGCATTGGCTGGCATCTATTTCATATTTTCCATCACCTTCTGAGATGCAATTTACTGGACATTCTGCTGCACACGCACCACAACTAATACATCTATCTGTTATTTTATATGCCATTATTTTCACCACCTCTTCATTATTTAGGTTTTTTAAGGGATACCTATAAACCCATTAATATTAGATGTCATCTTCACTCGCTGCATTTTCCATTTTATCCAATTTTTCTAACTTTTCTAATTCTTTTAAGTTTTCTTGTTCTTCTTTATTAAGTTCTTTCGATTCAATGTTCTTTATTATCTTTACTTCTGATGCAGGATATTTTTTATAAAAAGTATCTTCCTCATCCCTAATTTTTACTCTAACAATTTCTTTTAATATCTCTACATTATCAACTGTGCCTTCCCCGTCTTCTGTTTTTACTATTGCTCCTACTTTAGGAAGTTTATTTAATTTCTCTTCATATGCTTCTTGCTCATATTTTAAACAACACATAAGTCTTCCACAATTACCGGAGATTTTGGCTGGATTTAATGCAATATTTTGTTCTTTTGCCATTTTTATAGACACTGTATCAAAATTATTTAAAAATGTACAACAACATAATTCTCTTCCACATACACCATTTCCACCAATTCTTCTTACTTGGTCTCTTACTCCTATTTGTCTTAATTCTATCCTTGTTTTGAATATCGAAGCTAAATCTTTTACAAGTTCTCTAAAGTCAATTCTACTATCTGCAGTAAAGTAAAATAATAATTTTGCATTATCAAAAGTATATGCTACATCTACTAAACTCATATTTAAATTATGACTTTTAATTTTTTCTTCACAGATTTTAAAAGCTTCTTTTTCCTTTTCTTTATTTTCTTGCAAATGTTTTAAATCTTTTCCAGTAGCTACTCTTACTATTGGCTTTAAAGATGTTTTAATCTTGTTATTTGCAAGATTTTTATTATTTATTATAACTTCTCCAATTTCTTGTCCCATAGCTGTTTCTACAATTACCTTATCTTTTACATTTACATCTATATTCCCAGCATCAAAAAAATATACTTTGCCTGGTCTTTTAAATCTAACCCCTATTATTTTGTTCATTAAATTCCTCCCATAACTTTAATAACAAATTATCTATACACATATTATAATTTGCATTTGCTAGCAAATTTTTTTTCGTCTGTTCTACAACATTTATGGAATTTATATATGCTATTTTATCTTTTTCTATTAACTTATTATACAATACAACATTTATATAATCTAAAAAATCTAAAATTTCATCCTGTGATTTATAAAGTAAATCTGCTGAATTCCAAACCTTAGCTATATCTACTTTGTCTAAATTATTTATAATTTTTTCTACTGTCTCATAGTCTTGTGCCTTGTCCCCAATTGTTAAAGCTTTTTTTAAACTACCATCACATTGTTCTAATAATGTATTAGACAGTTTACTCGCTCCACAACCTTGTAAATAATTGTTTATTTCTTCATTTGTCAATTTAGAAAACTCTATTTTTACACATCTTGATTTTACAGTGTTTAATAATTTACTTTCATTTGAAACAATTAAAATAATTATAACATACTCTGGTGGTTCTTCCAATGTTTTTAATAAGCAATTTTGTGCTTCTTTTGTCATAAGTTCTGCATCATTTATTATATAAACTTTTTTAGGAGAAATAATTGGCTTTTCTACAACTTTTTCTTGCATTAAACGTATTTGCTCTATTTTTATACTTTTTCCGTCTTCTGCATTTATTAGCATAAAATCGGTGTGATTTCCACCTTCAAAGCTAATACATGATTTGCAACTATTACATGGTTTACTTTCTGAAAGACATAAAAGCATTTTAGCAAAATTAATGGCAAATAATTTTTTGCCTATTCCTTCTCTTCCTGAAAATATATAGCTATGTAAGTTTTGGTTTGTTAACGCTACATTTGTTAAATATTCTTTTATTTTTGAATTTCCTATTAAGTTATTAAAATCCAAACCTTCTCTCCCTTTTTTACAATTTATTATTTATATTATTTTTATTCTACTTTTCCAAATTTGTTAAGTGGCCAAAATCTAATCCAAACTTTTCCTTCTATTTTTTCTAAAGGTATACAACCAAATACTCTGCAATCTGTTGATTGTGTTCTATTATCTCCCATTGCAAAAACAGAATTTTCTGGTACTATAAAGTCAGAATATACACCTGCTTCTCCCAAATTAGTTACTACTCCTGGTTGAAGATAATCTTCTTTTAGTTCTTCTCCATTTATATAAACTTTTTCTTCTTTAATTTCTACATGCTCACCTGGAAGTGCTATAACTCTTTTAATATAGCTTTCTTTCCCCCATTCTAATACATTATGAACAAAGCCTTCCCATACATTTGTTGGCTTATTTTCATATTTTGCAATTGGATTTGTTAAATCTTGTTTGTCCTTTGACCATCTTGCATTTGTTGGGGCTTCAAATGTTATAATATCGCCTCTTTCTGGCAATTTTTTAGTGGTTCTTCCCCATCTATTTAAAATAAGTCTATCATCTTGCAATAATGTAGGTTTCATAGATACTTGTTTTACTATTGTTGGTGTCCCTATATAATAACGTATTAATAATGCTAGAACTAAAGCAATTACAATACACAAAATCCACTCTAATATATCTTTAACCTTTTCATTCATTCTAATTCTTACCTCTTACTTAATAAAATACTTATAAAATTATACATTAAAACTTGCATTTATTCAATAATTTATTTAAAGTAATATCCCATTACTTAACTTTTATATTAGCAATAGCTCATTACTTAATATTCTCATTAATGTTTAATAACAGGAATTCTAATAACAACTTCTGTTCCCTTACCCACTTCGCTTTTTATATCTATGCTTCCATTATTTTTAGTTAAAATTTCTTGAGCAATAGAAAGTCCAAGTCCAGTTCCTCCAAACTCTCTACTTCTTGCTTTATCTACTCTGTAAAATCTTTCAAAAATTCTAGATAAATCTTTTTCTGGAATCCCAATACCATTATCTATAATTTTTATATATGCATCATTATAAACAAATCCTACATATACTTTTATAGTTCCGTTTTCTGGAGTATATTTTATAGCGTTTGAAATTATGTTTAAAATAACTCTCTCAATTCCGTCTTTATCTGCCTGAACTGGTGGAACATTAGCTGTTACAAAACATTCTACATTATGATGTTTTTTCTCTATTTCAAATTTTAGTTTTTCTTGACATTCTTTTGTTAAATCTCCCAAATCAAATTGTGTAACTTCTTTTTTTATTTTATTATTGTCATATCTCGAAAGAGTTAATAAGTCTGTAACAAGCTTTGCCATTCTCCTCGCTTCTGATGCAATTACACTTAAAAATTTGTTTTGTGTTTCTCTATCGTACTCTTCCTCTAATAGAGTATCTGCATATCCCATAATTGATGTAATAGGAGTTTTTAATTCATGTGATACATCTGCTACAAACTCTCTTCTCATATTATCTAGTTTAACATGTTCTGTAATATCTTGTATTACAACCATTACACCTGTTGGTTTATCATTTTCGTCTTGAAATGGTGCAAAAAATAAATTTACAGCTTTATTTCCAACTTCTACTTTTTGTTCTGAAGATGTCCAGTTTTCCAAATAGATTATCTTTTCTAAATTAACATCTATATTTAACTTTTTAAACATTTTTTCAAAAGTATCTTCTTTGTCTGTTAATCCTAGAAGAGTTTTAGCAGCTGGATTTATATGTATAATTTCCCCATTCATGTCAAAAGCAATAACACCATCTGTCATATGTAATAAAATAGTTTCAATTTGCTTTTTTTGCCTATTTACTTCTGTTAACTTTTGGTTAAGCTCACGTGTCATTAAATTAAATGCATTAACAAGCTCATCTACTTCTGTTTTCTCATTTAAAATATTTGACATTTCCATGTTCTGGCCTTTTGCCATTTTTTCTGCACTTTCAATTAATCTATTAATTGGCTTTACTACAGATTTAGAAACAAAATATTTTATAACTATTGTTATTAAAATGTATAAAACTAATGCTATTGCACTAATTATTAATAAATCTCTTATTGGGATGCTTACATCTATTGTCCCAGACATTTTTTGTAGTGTATATACTGCAAATGCAGATATTCCGGCTATTATTAATATTCCTACAATAAAAAATATTAAAACTATTTTATTTTGAATATTTTTTTTCATTATTAACTTATATAGTATATTTACAAATTAAATATACCATAAACTCCTTTCTAATTTTCTACTTTGCAAAAATAACATTTTATAAAGTTCAAACTTTAAAATTTTTAACTTTCATAAAAAAATCTTTCACAGTTCTTACTTTTATAAAAAATATATTATATCAAATAAAAAAATAAATAGGCAAATGGGTTTTGCCCATTTGCCCATTTACAAGAATTTTTTGTACTATCTTGCAGCTATATAATAGCCTACACTTCTCTTTGTAATTAATATTTTTGGATTTGATGTGTCTTTTTCTATTTTTTCTCTAATTCTTCTTACTGTAACATCAACTGTTCTAATGTCTCCATAATATTCATAGCCCCAAACTTTTTCTAATAAGGTTTCTCTTGTCACCACTTGCCCTGGTTGATTTGCTAAATATTTTAATACTTCAAATTCTCTTAATGTTAAATCTATTACTTCTCCTCTTACTTTTACCTCGTATTTGTCTAAATCTAATTTTAACTCCCCTACTTCTATTTTATTACCATCTTCCTCTGTTTCTTCTTCTACCTGTTCTACGTCTTGTATTACTTCAGATTTTCTCAAATTTGCTTTTACTCTAGCCATTAATTCTCTTACACTAAATGGTTTTGTAATATAATCGTCTGCACCTAGTTCTAAACCTAGTATTTTATCTATTTCTTCATCTTTCGCAGACAAAATTAAAATTGGAACATTTGTTAAAGTGTGTCTTATTCTTTTGCATACAGTTAATCCATCTACTTTTGGAAGCATTATATCTAATAATATTAAGTCTGGTTTCTGAGTTAGCGCTAGTGTTATTGCTTGCTCTCCATCATATGCCTCTATAGTTTCATATCCCTCTTTGTGTAAATTATAAGTTAAAATTTCTACAATTGGCTTTTCATCATCAACAATTAGAATTTTTTTCTTGTCATAGTTACTCTCATACTTTTCTTCCACAAACAGCCCCACCTTTCATTTGATAAGCCTATTATTTATATATATTTATATCACATTAAAATAATTTGTACAAGATATTTCCCGTTATTTTGTAAAATTTTTGTAATATTATAGAAACAATTTTTTTATAATATATTTTTTGTGTTACATTTTGTTGTAATTTGTTACATTATGATGTCAATATGATAAATTCCTCCCATTTTATTTAGTTTGACTTGTTTGTCTGGAATTTCTTCTCCATTTACAATGAATTTTTCTACTCCAGTATTTTTTCCATTTTTATTTTTTACAGTAATATTATAAATACTACTTCCATATCTATATTTTATTGAATACTCTTTCCATTCTTTAGGAATACATGGAGTTATTCTTAAAAAGTCTTTTACAATATTTAATCCTAAAATATATTTTATTCCTGCTTCATACATCCAACTGCTAGACCCTGTATACCATGTCCATCCTCCTCTACCTGCTAAGTTTCCTTGCCCATATACGTCTGCTGCCATCACATAAGGTTCCACTTTGTATTTATTTGCAGAATCTTTTGTTCTAGAATGTTCTATTGGATTTATCATTCTAAAAAATTCTGTAGCTTTATCTCCAAACCCCAATATTGCTTCTGCTATTATTACCCATATTGCCCCATGTGTGTATTGTCCACCATTTTCTCTAATTCCTGGTAAATATGATTTTATATATCCTGGATCTAAAGGTCCTTTGTTAAATGGAGGATCCAAAAGTTTTATAATTCCATTTTCCCTATCTACTAAATGATTTTCTAAGCTTTCTAGTGCAATATACTTTTTGTCATTATCTCCTGCTTTAGAAATTGCTGCCCAACTTTGTGAAATGCTGTCTATTTTACATTCTTCATTTTCTATACTACCTAAGGCATCTCCACTATCCATAAATGCTCTTTTATACCATCTGCCATCCCATGCATTAGTATTAAGTGCCCTTTTTAGTTTTTCTGATATATCTTCATATCTTTTAGCTCTTTCTTCTTCTCCTCTGTCTCTACAAATTGGAAGTATTTTTCTTAAAATTACATACATAAAGAAACCAAGCCATACACTTTCACCTTTTCCTTTATTACCAACTTTGCTTAATCCGTCATTCCAATCTCCAGAACCTATTTTAGGAAGTCCATTTTCTCCAAAATTTAAAGAATGTTCTATTGCTCTAATACAATGATTATATATATCTTCTACTACATTTGATTTATCATATTTGTCATATCTTTCGTCCACACCTTCTTCCAAAATTTGACCTTGCAAATATGGAACTTCAATCTCTAAAATATCTTTAGTTCCTGAAAAATATACATAATCTAAAGTTACATATACTAACCACAATAAATCGTCTGAAAACCTTGTCCTTATTCCACTTCCATTTTCATCATGCCACCAATGCTCAACATCTCCTTCTAAAAATTGATGTTCACTATGCTTAATTATTTGATTTTTCATAATGTCTATGTCCACATACTTTGTAGCCATAGAGTCTTGAAGTTGGTCTCTAAATCCAAAAGCTCCACCAGATTGGTAATATCCGCTTCTTGCCCATATTCTAGAACATATTGTTTGGTATAAAAGCCAACCATTTAGCATAATATTCATAGACTCTACTGGTGTTTTTACCTGTATATGATTTATTAAATTATTCCAATATTTTTTTACGTTCATAAATTCTGTTCTTACATTATTTAAATTGCTATATTTATAAGATGTGTCTTGGCATTCTAACATACTTTCTCCTGCACCTACCATTAATACAATTTCTTTTTTAGAAAGTGCTTCTATTTCCACTTTCATTTCTATTGCAATTATTCCATCTTTCCATAATGAATTTTTATTATCTAGCTCAATTTTCCTTATTGCGTCTGGTGCATTAAGATTTCCTTTTCCGAAAAAGCTATGCTTACTACCTGTATATGATAAAATATTCTCACTACTTGAAATCCACATTATATTACTATTCGCGGGCTTTGTAATATTCTGAATAAATATTGTATTAAACTTATTATTATAGTCTAATTTATTATATCCATTAGATTTTATTTCATCTTCATCTAAAACTGGTTTTAAATAATATACAATTTTTACTTCTTTCTTTTTCACTTGCGTATTTTCTAATGTTAATACTTGTACCTTAACATTTTCATTCATTGGTACAAATATATCTACATTTTGCTTTAATCCATTACTAATATGAGTATATTTTGCATATCCAAATCCATAAGTGACATAGTATGGATTATCATCTGGTACAGGATTTAATCCCATGGACCAAACTTTTTTGGTTTCCATATCTTCAAGATATATAACTTCTGACGGCACATCTGTTACAGGATTATTATTCCATGCAGTAAGTCTATTTAACCTACTATTTTTAAACCAAGTATAACCTCCCATACTTTCTGTTACAACACTTCCAAAATTTTTATTAGCAAGTACATGACTCCATACTGTTGGAAGTTTTACTTCTTTACTTACCTTTATTTTATATTCTGTTCCGTCTTCTGAAAATCCACCGTAATCATTATAATATTTTAGTTCTTCTGTAATTAAACTACTTGCATAATTATCTTCTTCTGGTATTACTCTTAAATTGCTTTCATCACTTATTTCTTTTATATTTTCTAAATATTCTTCCTCTAAATCTTTTATTTGTCTTAATATACTTCCCATGTCTGCATTAACTACTAAATTTGACCTATATTCTATATTTTCCTTATCCTTCTTACTTAATCCATTTAGTAAAAATATTCCACCTTTAATGTTTTGCATAAATCCCAAACCTTGGTTGTATATTGCATTTTGAACTCCTTCTTTTACATAATTATTATAACTATTTTTTTCTTCGTTTATGATAACTAAGTCTATTTCTATATTCTTTATTCTAAAATAATCATATGCTTTTATAGTTTCCTTTACTATTTCTATATCATTTGCATCTTTTATTTTTACAAGTAAAATAGGTACATCACCAGAAATTCCATATTTCCATAAATCTTCTACTAATGCATGTTCATTTGTCCTTCCTTTATATAAAATAGTTTTTAGTGGGTTTGTAAATACCAAATACTTAAGCATTTTCTGATATAATTCCACATCTTTTCCTTTTATCCCCAAGTAACTATTTTCTGCTTCAACTTTAGCTCTTGCTAAATTAAAACTTCTTTTTATTTTCTCTTCATTTTTAAATTCAACTACCCTTCCCAATGCTTCTTCACGAGTTTCGCCAACTGCTATAATTAAGTTAAGTTCTACACTTTGCTCTGGTAGTATATTTACTATTCTTTTCATTGCTGCAACTGTTTCTGTACTTGTACCCACCTTTTTACTAAATGGTGTAGAATTTTCTACTGCTTTTGGAAGTCCTAATATATTCCTTCCTAAAAACTTTTCTTTATCTGTTTCAAATTCTATTTCTCCTATAGTTTCGTTTTCTGTATATAAATTTAATGCTAAATAAACTTCTCTTTCACTTTCTCCTCTAGTATTTCTTTTTACAAGTAAAATTTCTGGTTTTTCTAACCACTCATAACTTAAAAACAAATTATTAAATACCTTATGTGCATAATCTTGTTCTCTTTTAGAAAGCATTGGTTCTAACATACTTGTTATTTCTATTATTTCTTCTGTAAGTCCTGTATTAGTAAGTTTTATCTTTCTTAACTCAACAGGTTCATTTGGTGAAATTGTAGTTTTTAAAATAGTTTCTATATTTCCATCTTGTCTTACAATTTTATCATTATCTGGTGCAAAATATATTGTATATTTATCTGGTTTATTTAAATAAGACATATATGCTGTTGTCCAAATTCTTTTTGATCTTATATTCTTAAAATAAAAGTAAATCCCCTGTTCTATATCATCTGTTTTTTTGTATCTATTTATTAAAATATCTTTATACTTACTGTAACCATTTCCTTTTTCGTCCATAACAATTGCATAATTATTATTAGATATTACATTTATTTGTTTTAAATTATTATTTATTTTGCTAATTTCCCTTTGTGTATATGTTTCATAATCAAAATTTACTACTCTTTCTACTTTTTCTTTTTTCTCTTTTGTTACAATTAAACTCTCTGGCATTCTTTCTTGCAATAGTATATCTATAGCTTTCATCTCTGGATTTGCCATAAATCTTTCTGGCAATATATTATTATTTATCAAATTATTTACAGATAAAAGAATAAGTCCTTGATGATGTGCCATATAAGTTTTTACATTTGCATATTCTTCTCCCTTTTTTAGTCTTGTACTTGTATAATCTATAGATTCATACAATCCATATTTGTTATACATATTGTTTTTTTGTAATTCTTTTAAGTTATTTATTACGCTTGTCGGCTCATCATTCAAAGCCATTGCACTTCCATATGGAGCAACTACAATTTCGTCAGATAACCCCCTTTTTAATCCAAGCCATGGAATTCCAAATGCTTTATACTGGTAATTATTATTTAAATCTTTTAAATTAAATGCTGCCTCAGAAAAGCCCCAAGGAATATTTAACATTTTTGCATACTCTTTTTGGCTCATTATCATAAATTTACAAGATTCGTCTAACAAACTTCCTGGATATTTTGGTATATTTACATTTGGCATAAGATATTCAAAAGAAGTACCAGACCAAGAAAGCAACCCTTTATAATTTTTAAATTTCGTTAAAGTTCTGCTTAAATTGCTCCAATGTTTTACTTCTACATCTTTTTTAGCAATTGCAACTAAGCTAGTTTGTCTTGCCTCAGATGCAAGAAGATCATAATACGAATCTGTTAAACTATTTTCCTCTACATTAAAGCCAATTGAAAATAGCATATTTTCTTTATTATATAATTTAGAAAAGTCAGTTCCTATTATAATGTCATTTACTATTGTTAGCATATTATTTATTTTGTTTGCTAAACTTAAATTTTCTTTTACTTCATATAATTTTCTTTCTTTTTCATTACTTATTTCACTTATACTATTATTAATATTTTGTGTTTTATATTTTATCTCTTCTAAAAACTCCTTTAACACATACAAATAGCCTATAAAGTTACCACTATCTACAGATGAAACATATTTAGGTTCTAATGGTTTTAAATCTTTTATATCATACCAATTATATAAATGACCATTCCATTTTGGAAGCTCTGTTATAGTATTTATCATTTTTTCAAGAAGATTTATTGTATTATCTAAATTTTCAAATTTTAAGTCATAACTAGAAATTACTGCCAATAATGCTAACCCTATATTAGTTGGTGAAGTTCTGCTTACTAGTTTTGGAACTCTATCTTCTTGGAAATTATCTGGTGGCAAATAATTATTTTTTTCTGTCAAATTTTCTTTAAAAAAATTCCATGTTTTTTGTGCTATATCCATAACAAATTCTTTTTCTTCTTCGGTTAATTTTTCTGCTTTTCTTCCTTCTTCTATGTCTTTACTTATATACCACATAATTATTGGTGCAACTAACCATATTATGGCTAAAAATAAAATTAACCCGTTTATAAAAATATTGTGTATATATGGACTAATTCCCAAAATTATAAGTGCTAAAACTAAATTTGGTGCCATACTAATATAATATGATTGTAAGCTGTTCTTCTTACTATTTTCTGCTTCTTCTGCTGTTGTCCATTCAAGCAAATTCTTTTTGCTTTTAAACATTCTATAAAGTGTCTTAATTATTGCACATATACTCATATAGGCTCTATCTGGCAAAAGTGCAATAGCAAATACACCTCGTAAAATACTTGCTTTAAAATTACTTATATTTTTTGTAAAAGTTTTTTGCTTTTTCTCGCCTTCTTTATAAAAAATAATTTTATTTATTACATCTATTATTGTAGGTATTATAATTGCTAATATTCCCAATATTACAATAAAAATAATATTTACTTTTTTCCACATTGAAATAACAATTGTGGATAATATTAATAAAACTGATGCTATTTCTAAAACACTTCTAAATAAATTATCTAAAATTTTATATTTAGATAATTTATTTAATGGATTCTCTCTTTTTTCTTTGTGTCTATCTAAAACCCTTTTCTGAAGCCATCCTAAAATTTGCCAATCTCCCCTTATCCATCTACTTAACCTCATTTTAAATGTTTGATATGTTGAAGGATATCCATCCATAAGTTCTATATCTGATGCCAACCCACATTTTAAATAACTTCCTTCTAATAAGTCATGACTTAATACTGTATTATCTGGAATTGTATTTTTAAAAATTTCATAAAATACATCTAAATCATAAATACCTTTTCCTGTAAAAATTCCTTCTTTAAAATTATCTTGGTATGTGTCAGAAATTGCATTACTATATGGGTCTGTTCCTCCATTTCCAGCATATATTTTAGTAAACCATGTTTTGTTACTTATAAGTAAGTCTATACCTACTCTTGGCTGAATTAAAGCATATCCACTTTCTACAGCAGTTCCATTTTTATTAAGTATAGGAGTATTTAGAATATGCGCCATTGCACCTATTAATTCTAATCCTGAATTTAAAACTAAATTAGTATCTGCATCAAGTGTAATTATATATTTTATCTTAGGTAATTTATTATTTTCCTTTGCTTGATTTATTGTATTTACTTTAAAATTTCCATTATCTCCTGTTTTTATAAAATCATTAAATTGATTTAAAATTCCTCTTTTTCTTTCCCAGCCTAAATAGCATGCTTCTCCTTCATTCCAAATTCTTTCTCTATATAAAAAATGAAATTTAGGAAAATTATTATCTTTATATTTTTCATTTAGTTTATCTATTTGCTTTATTCCTGCTTTTATAATTTTCTCGTCTTTTTCCTCTACTTGCTGATTGCTTGGTGTACAATCGCCAAGTAATGCAAAATATAAGTTTTCAGTTTTATTTGCTAAATAATATACTTCTAATTTTTTTACAAGTTCCTCTACTTTTTGTGGATTATTTAAAATAGTCGGTATTACAACAAAAGTAGAATATTCCTTTGGTATCCCCATACCAAAATCTAGTTTTGGTATAATTTTAGGCTCAACAAATTTTCCTAAAATATATTGCACAATTTGTTGAATTAAAACTTGTACAGGTACAAATGCAAAAATTCCAATAATAATTGAAATTATTATATTCTTTACCTTTTCTTCTATTCCCCATGCTATTAAAGACGTAATAATAATAGATAAAATTAAAATACCATAAATATATATTTTAGATTTATTCTCATTTGATATTCCTTCTACTTTTTTATTTGTAATCTCCTGCAAAAGTTTAGCTTTCCCACTACTTATTAAATAATAACCAATATGTGCCTTTTTTAGATCTAATTTGTTTTTATTTTCTTTATTAAATTCTCTTTCTGCTAATTCCAATGCCTTTTGTGCAACATATATTTCAGATATTTCCGTTTTTTTAGCCATTTTTTTAATAGTATTTCTATAGTAAATTCTAGTTTTATAATCCATCTTTGAGTAAATTTGTGTCGGGTCTTTTTTTAATATTTCTTCAACTCCATTTATTTCTTCAAATATATTCACAAAGTTTATTCTGTTTATCGCTTTTATACTAGTTATACTATTCCCTACAATAACTTTTTTTACAGCAATATCAAAATGTTCTTTTTTTATTACGTCAGATATATCTAGTCCCATTTTATTTACTTCATCTTCCAAAACTTTTAAAAATGGGTATGCTCTCTTTCCTAGTCTTTTTAATTTATATGACATATACTCAATAAATGGATATTTCATTTCTTCATATCCTAAAATTTTCAACCTGTATTCATGTATGTTTTTAAACTTACACTTATCCTTTTCTTTTTCTTCTACAAGTCTTTCTACAATACTTTCTACTTTATATTTTTGCATTTGAGAAGAGTAAATTTTTTCACAAACCTCTCTTATTTTTTCTATTAAAGCTATTTGTATAAATGGTCCTATATTCCAAATTTCTTCCATATTTAAATTCTTTTTGGATTGATATGCTTTTAAAAATTCTGGCAAAATTTTACCATCTATTTTACAATCTGTATATGCAACAATTTCTCCTGCAAGTTCATAAATCCTTGCAAATCCAGCATACGGACCAGTTGCTATACCTGGAAAATTGGTATACTTTTTAAGCGTAATATCTTTTACAATAGATTTTACAGCTTCTTCAATTATATAATAATTATCCAAAATCCATTCTCCAGCTGGATGTATAGGTATTTTTAATTTTATATGTTCTGTTAAAAGTTCATAAATTTGTGTAATTATTTCATAATTTTCCTTGAGTCTAGGTATAGGATATGTTTCTTTACTAGATTTTGCTTGCAAAATATTATCAGATGCAATTTTCTCAAGATAGCTTTCAAGTTGTACTTTATCTAATAATGTACCTTTTATATTTAGAATTTTATAATCTTTCAAAAAAATTCCACTCCTTGTTCTATTTTTTCAAATAGTTTCTCCAAAGAGTGGAATTTTTATGCATTTTATAAAATTAAATATTTATTTTTCTATTTTCATATATAAATCTCCTATAATTATTTTTTTACAACTTTCTTTTTAGCATTTTGAGTATTAATATAAATTCTGTCATATTCTTTTAACGCATTTTTTGCATATTGTACATCTGTTAAACATTTTACATAAGTTGTACCAATTTTTTGTCTTGTTTCATTTCCTTTCCCTGTAATTAAAATTACACTATCTGGATTTTCCATTATAGCTGTTTTTATTGCCTCTCCTCTATCTTCAATAATTTTGTATTTTCCTCCAACTTTTTTTACATATCCAGCTATTTCTTCGCAGATATCTTCTGTCTTTTCCATTCCTGGGTCTTCTGCTGTTAAATATGTTATATCTGAATTTAATCCAGAAAGAACTCCTAAGTCTCTTCTTCTTATTATAGCATGTCCACCTGGACAGCCAAAAACTGTTACTATTTTTCTATCTGGATATTCTTTTATTGTTGACTCATATAGTTTTTCAAAGCTTAATTTATTATGTGCATAATCTACAATTGCAATTATTTTTTTATCTTTATTTGTATATAATTCCATTCTCCCACTTGACCTTGCTACTTTTAATCCCTCATATATATTTTTATATGGAATCTTCATTGCAACTGACACTGCTATTGCTGCTAATGCATTTTCTATATTAAATAATCCAGGCATTGTAAGTAATATTTTATTATTAAAATATGGTGTCTTTACTTTAAAAGATGTATGTAATCCCTTTTTTTCTATATTATATGCAAATACATCCGCATTTCTAGTTGTTCCAAAAGTAATTATTTTTTCTGAATTTTTAGCATAATCAAGTACCTTTAATAAATTTTCTATATTATCCATATTAAGATTTACACAAGCTACTTTTGACTGATTAAATATTTTTAATTTTGACTCAAAATAGTCATTAAAGTCTGGATGTTCTATATTACTTATATGGTCTTCTGAAATATTTAAAAATACAGCTTCGTCATAAGTTATACCATACACTCTATTCTTTTTTAGTGCTTGGCTACTAACTTCCATAACTAGGTTTTTAAGGTTACTCTCTACTGCATTTCTTGCATATTTTTCTATTTCATATGACTCTTGAGTTGTAAGTACAGATTCAACACTAGTTTTTCCGTCATAATTATTTATAGAAGACAAAATTGCTGTATCTGTTCCGTCTACTTCTTTCATATAGCTATCTAATATACTTTTTATATAATATGCAGTTGTAGATTTCCCCTTAGTTCCTGTAATCCCTATCATATTTAATATATCTGTTGGATTATTAAAATACATTTTTGATACAATTGCTAAAGCTTTTTGGATATCACTTACCAATATACATGGTATATCCACATTATATTTTGTTTCTGAAATATACGCAATTGCACCACTTACTATAGCATCTTTTAAATATTCCTCTTTAAATTTTACTCCTTTGCAAACAAATAATGTATCTTTTTCTACATCATTTGAATTATAACAAACTTTGTTTATAACAACATCCCTATTTTTTTCTACATTACTTGTTACTATCAAGTCATTTTTACTTAACTTTTCCACATACTCATATAGTTTAAATTTTTTCATTCTTACATCCTTTCATGTTTTAAAATTTTCATATAATTTTGTCATTTATTATATTTATAACTTATTACACTTATTGTGTCTTAAAATATTTTTCTAATATAGTTTCCACAATTTTTGCATATAAATTTTTAATAATAATAAAATTTGTACAATATTGTTAATCTTTGTACTCTTTGTCAACACTTAATATAGCAGCTTTTACTAAATAATCCATTGGGTCTATAGTATTTTTATCAAAGTCTTTTTTAAATCCAGACAACTCTGTACATCCTAGTATTACATATTTACATCCATTTTGTAAAAAATAATCTAGTACTTTTTTAAATCTTTCATTATCAAATATTCCATTAGCTTTTACATCATCATATATAATATCCATAATTTGTTTTTGTATATTATCCTCTGGCACAAAATATTCTATATCATACTTTTTACATGCTTGTTGATAGATTTTTAACATAATCGTACCATCTGTAGCCATTATCCCCACTTTTTCACCTTTATTAACTACTTCCTTCAGTCCTTTTGCAGTTTCTTCTATCATGTTAATAATTGGAATACTGGTTAATTGCTGTATTTTATCTATAATGCTATGGCTTGTATTACATGGTATCGCTATACTTGTTACCTTCGCGTTTTCTAAAATTTTTAAATTTTCATGCATTTGTTTTAACAACTCGTCCAATTTATTATTTTTAATTGCATAAGTTCTATCTATTATTGATGCATGGTTTATTATTACCATATCTATATGTTCTTGGTCTTTATGTGCAACTGTATGGTTCATAATTCTGGTATAAAAGTCTATAGTAGCAGCTGTTCCCATTCCTCCAATTACACCTAATACTTTTTTATTCAAATAAATTCCTTCCTTCCATTTCTTTAGTCTAAATTTATATTACTATATTTCTTGTTTTTCAATTATTGTAAAATTTTAGTTTTTATTCCTGACCTTATACCTTCATAATCATTGCATAACTTTTTTATTTGATTTCTAGTTCTATTTTTAAAGACATTATTTTTTCAAATACTTTCTATAATTACCATAATGTCTTAATTGACTCTTTACTAATGCTAAAGTTCTTAATATTTTATTATCTCCTTTATAGAATAATGGATTTACAAATTTTCCTTCTTTTTTTAGTTCTTTCATTTGGTTTACATATTTTTCATCAACATATTTATAAGCTATTCCTATAGGAATTACAGTCCATAAATTAATATTATCTGCTACCAAGTAATCATGCTCTTTATTATATATATAGTCTTCCACAACATATTTTGCTAAGTTATAACCTGCTCCTGTTACATAATAATTGCTTCTACCTTGACGCACATTTATTTCAAATACTCTAAAAGTATTGTCCTTTTCGCAATATTTTATGTCAAAATTAAAAAATCCTATATAATGTATATCCTCTAAGAAAGTTTTTAATTTATTTGCTAAATCTGAATTACATTCGGTCATAACAACTGCATGATTTCCTATTCCATGTGGTGTATGTTCTTCTAGCATTGTATGTCCAAGGCACATTAGTTCAACTTTTCCATTCTTATTTGCGTAACCAGTCATAACTCTCATGTAGGTATCATCACCTGGAATAAACTCTTGCATAATTAATGTATCTGAATATCCTGCATCATATATTTGTTTTATTACTTCGTCTAGCTCTTCTCTAGTATCAATTTTATATACTTTGTGCTGTGTTTCAAACTCATGAGCAAAATAATCCACACTATTAGAGGGTTTTAATATTACTGGAAAATCAAAATCCAAAGTATAGTTTAAGTTCATATCTTTTGAATATATAAATGTTTTTGGATATAAGATCCCATATTTTTCACACATCTTGTAAAATTCTTCTTTTTTTATTAATCTTTCCATAAGCTCTTTATCTATGTATGGAATAATATAGTTATCTTCTAGTTCATCTCTGCACTCAATAATTTGCCTCACATAATTATCTCCACAACCTAGTAAAATTATTTTTTTATCTTTATGCTCATTTGCAAAATCATTAGCAGCTTTTATAAATACTTCTTTTTGGTCCATTTTAGGGTCTGCATAAAAATCCACAATTTTGCTTCTATAACTTGGTCCTGTAAAAAATTTCCCCATTACTCTAGATTTTATTCCATATTCTTCATGAAAAGCTCTTGCCATACTATATGTATTTATATCACTTCCAAGTAAAACACACATAAATTCTTTTTCTACTATTTCCATATTAAAACACATCCTTTTTGATTAAATTTTTATTTAAGTAATCTATTAAAACGGTTTAACCAAATTATTATGGCTAAATTATACCATTGTGTATGGTAAATGTAAATAAAATATGTAGCAAATTTACTACTTAGAAAATTACTTTATAAAATTGCTATTATTTTTTTACTTAATAAGTCTGTAAACTTGCTCTAAATTTCAAATTTGTAAAAAAACTTAATTTATGTTATAATAATAGAATACTTTTAGTAAAAGGAATTTATTTTTAAAAAACATTTTACATAACTATATATCCATTTAAGCAAAGCAAGAAAGGAATGAATTTTTTATGAACGAGTTTAAAAAAAGCTTAATCCCAGAAAATTATGGTAATACTCCTCAGGTTACACCTCTTTCTGAAAGAGAAGCAAGAAGAACATATGAAAAATATGTTATAGATCAAGAAGAACAATTTATTTTATTCATAAATTACTTAAATCAATATCTTAATCATTTAAGAGACTTAGGTAAAATTACTCCTTTTTTATCATTTTATGCAAGAGTAAAGGCTACTAGTAGTGCTTATAAAAATCACAGTGATGGTAAATCTTTAGATGATGTTTTTGGAATAGAAATTTTAGCTACCGCAGAAGAGGAATTTAGAATACTAATGGAAGAAATAGAGTCTTCTCCTGAAGCCACTCATCTTCTAAAAGTTCTTCATGTAAAAAATCATGATAAAGAAAATGGTTATAAAGCAGAACACCATACATGTTCTATCGAACCAAAATTAATTAAAACTTTAAATGCTTTATTAGGAAAAACTAAAGGAAATTCTATCTCTGAGCAATTATTTCCTTTAATTGAATTTCAGTACAAAACTTTTGGAGTTTATTATCAAGGTAATTTTGGAACAGCAAGTCATGAACAATATAAAAATACTGAAATGAAACAAGTTCAAGCTCTTTATGATTCTGACCTTTTAACAGTTGGTGAATATATACCTACAATGTGGGTATCTAACCCTTACAGTGATAATGTTAGGGAATTAACTTCTAGAGATGTTTTAAAGAAAATGTATCCTTCTTTAAAATTAAAAGATATAAAAGGAACACCTGAACAGCAAGAAGGTATAGAAGTAGAAGAGCAAGACCAAAATGAAAAATAAGAAGAGAAATTTTTAAGTTGAACCCTGCTTATCAAATTTTTATTTAATAAGCAGGGGACATTTTTATTTTATTATAAGAAGGTTTATTTTTAAACTTTACTCAGACTTTCCGATATGCTCTTTTCTATATTTCTTTTTCACTTTACACAAATTATTCTATATACTCGAAGATTTTCTTTTAAATTTTAAACACCTTCTCCTATATATTCTAACATACTATTTTTACTTTATTTTATTTTTAATTAAAGTAGTCCATTATACCATTATATATTCCCCAAGCAAGTCTATTTTGATAATCATCTTCTTGTAATCTTTTTTCTTCCTCTTCATTAGATAAAAATCCACATTCTACTATGCTAATTGGTATTTCTACATTTTTCATTATATATACTGTATCTAATTTCATTGCTATTCTTTTGTTTTCTTTTTGAATAGCTTCATTCAAATTATTTTGTAAATTTTCTGCTAAAATCTTGCTTTTCTCATTTTGGTTATAAAAGCATTGCCATCCCCAATATTGATTTTGCGGAATTTTGTTTAGATGTATGGAAACAAATATATCTGCACTAGACTCATTTCCTATCTTTACTCTATTATGAATGTCAGACACCTTTTTTTCTCTTAATGTTTTCTTATCTATATCATATATTGCAGTTTCATTAGAACGTGTTAATATAACCTTTGCTCCACTTTGTTCAAGCAAATTTTGAAGTTTTAATGCTATTCTTAAATTTATTTCCGCTTCTGTTACTCCATTATTGCTCTCTGCCCCTTCATCTGGAGTTCCATGTCCTGCATCTATTACTATTACTCTATTTGTAACAGGCAAAGCTACAGTTTCTGTTGTTATTTCTTTATTTAGCATATTGTTATTAGCAATTTTAAAAGAAAACGCAAATAACGATACAAATACCATTAAAAATATTGTAATTATTCTTTTTTGATTAAAAATAAGCATACATCATACCCCTTTTGGTATATATGTATGCTTAGCTTTATATTATATACATTATTTTAATGTATATTAAAATAATATGTTTAATACTTAATACATAAATAAGTATTCTTTAATAATATATAACCTTATATATTTTTTCTCATTCAGTTCTTACTTTTTCCTTCTATCTATTACATATGTACTTCCAAATGTTGTTTTTGCCAAATGTTTAACCTGTGCTGCAACTTCACCAATTTCAAGTGTATTTTTAAATCTTCCTTTATCCACAACTACAACTCCAATTGAAATAGATGTGATTGGAAATTGTTCTATAATTCCTTTTCTATTTGGAACTTCTATATATCCTTTATCTAAATCTGTTCTAGTGAAATAGCTTTTTACTCCTTCATCAAATTCTATTATAATATTTTGGCATATTTTCTCGCAATCTGTTCCTGTTATCATTGCTACAAAATCGTCTCCTCCTATATGTCCCACAAAACAGTCTTCGCAATCGTTTGAATTTATATTATTCATTATAGTTTTTGCTGTAAATTTAATAATTTCATCTCCATTTAAAAAACCATAAACATCATTATATGCCTTAAAATTATCTAAATCTAAGTATATAACACAAAAATCTTCTTTATTTAAAAGCCTTCTTTTTATTTCTGTTTGAATTTGAATATTTCCAGGAAGTCCTGTAAGTGGACTAATACCCCTATTAGTGTATAAAAGTCTTATTGCATTAACAATTGTGTAATACATATATTCTTCATCAATTGGTGCTTTTATATAATGCTCTACTCCAGCCTTTAATATTTTTACCCTATGATCTTTGTCATGATTAGAAGATATAACAATAATAGGTGTAATTATATTATTTTCATCTCCTCTAATACTATCACAAATTTTTATTGTATCTTCATCCACACCATCTTCATTTATTATTATAAGAGAAGGTATGTCTTTAAGCACACCTTCTATTTGATTTGTTTTTGCCTTATGTATCTTATATTCCTTTTCCTTCTGAAAAAGCTTTGTTATGCATTTGTATATCTCATTATCATCATCTATTAAATAAATATTATATGCCATATTTTTCTCCTATTTTTTATTGTTGTAGTTGGGTAGCTGCAGTTCCTTCTAAACCATTTACATTAATAACTTGTATGCTTAAAACATTATTTCCACTTTGTAATTCTAATGGTACATAAATTTCATTTTTATTCAAATTTGGATTTTTATCTATATCTTTAGATTCATATACCTTTCCGTTTAAATTAACAACTACATCTTTCAATCCATATTTATCTGCTATTTTTAATGTAATTACATTTCCTTCTTTAGAAACTATTTCTATTGTTGGTTTTGAAGAAGCTATAATTTGTTTTTCATATGTTGTTGTATTTCCAGTAGCATCTTTTGCAACTACAGTTAAAGTACTTTGTCCTTCTGGTAATGTAATATCTTTTTTTATCTCTTTTTGACCTTCTTCCGTAGCTTCAATTACTACTTCTTGATCATCATTTATTTTATAAGTCATTTGTATTATTTCTGTTTCATCTGTTGCAGATATACTAATATTTGCTGTTCCTTCTTCTGTTTGTGTAACATCTATATTTGGTTTTGTAATATCAACACCTTCTAAATTATACTCTTTAATAAATTGATATTCTCTATTTTTCATATCTATAACAGTTATATTTAAAACATTATTTCCATCTGGTAATAAAATCTCTTCTTCTGCATAGGTTGTTCCCTCTGGAATACTATTTACTTCTCCATCGTTCCATCTATAATTAATTTTAGAAATTTCTGTATTGTGGTCTACTTGTAAAAGTAATACATCTCCATCTCTTGTAATTGTAAGGTCTGGTATATTTTCTGGCCTTGATTCGTCAATTTCTTTATATAAAGCATATGAACCTTCACTTGCTAAAATTATACCAAAAATCATAATAAATACTGCAAAAAACCTAACAATACCTTTTACTTCTATAGGCCCTCTCGGCGCTTTTTTGCTCTTTTTCTTTTTCTCTGTTATTAAAATTTGATTCATTTGTTACCTCCGTAAGAATATAAACTTACAATTGAATTATAACATATGAGTTTTTTAAAAACAATATAAATTATTTGATAAATTAAAAAATAAAATTTAAACTCACATTTAATTGTATAGTTTACTCTTACTTTGCAAAATTAATTTTATAATAGCAAAGTTCACTTCATAAATAAACTCTATTTTTTATTAAATTTTATTCTTATAATTTATTAAAATAAAATTTAAAAATAGATTTTAAGCAGTTTTATACTTAAAATCTATTTAAATTTGTTTTATAAGCTTATATAAATTAGCAACTTATAATGTACCCTAATTTATTATCTAAGTAAGTTATATATATGTTATCTTAACTTTTATTAAATTACATATTTCTTAATTAATATAATTCCACCTGATATTATTAATAGTACTCCTGCAGCTAATCCTATATATCCATATACATCTGCAGCACCTGTTGTAATAGAAAGAATTACTGGTGCATCATCTTGGTCATCTTCTCCGTCTTTCTTGTTATCTGGTGTTGAATCTATGTCGTCTCCATCGTCTTTACTTATTTCTGCTATATTTGTCATTAGTCCTAAATTTTCTTCACTATTTACCCAAGTTAATATTATTTCTACTTCTGCGCTATCTCCTGGTTGTAATAATGTATCTTTTAATTGGTCTGTCACAACTTTTCCATTTACTTCTTTCCACTTTGGATTATCTGCTTGAATAAATTTTAATCCTTTTGGAATATAGTCAGATATTTCTCCAACATGTCCTGCAACTTCACCTTCGTTTGTTACTCTTATTTTAAATTTAAATTTAACAGTTGTTTTTGACAATCTACTTCCACGAATTTCTACTTTTGCTGGTGGTTCTGGATCCATTTCTGCTGTGTTTCCTGTTTTTGTAACAGTTGTTTTTCCATCATATGTTACTATAGACTCTGTTACCCATTTTCTCAATGCTAAGTCATAGTATTTTACTTTTATTTTTTCTATGTCTTGATCATCTTCTCCTTCATTCCATTCATTTGGTACTGAGTCATCATCTTCTACTGGTTTTCCATTTTCATCGCTATCTTCTGAAATTTGTGCATGATTTATTATTATTCTGTCTGAAGTGTTTGGTTCTGTTACTTCAAAAGCTACTTTTATGTCATGGTAATCTGGTTGTGTCATTGTTTCTGGGTTAAATGCTTTTAGTAATGTTACTCTACCAGTTTCTTCTTCTTGAGCCTTAGATAAATAATCTGTCTCTATATAATCTGCCTCTTTAGGGTTGTCTGTTTCTGTTCCATCTTCTTTATACATTTTCCATCTGTGGTCAATGTTTGTTTTATTTTCTGGTAAGAATACTAGTCCTTCTGGTATATCATCTTTTACAAGCTCTGCATAACCTGCTCTATTTCCTTCGTTGAATATTCTTAATGTATATGTTACTACATCTCCTGTTTTTACATCTACAGGCTCTTTTGTATGTTCATATACATATTTACCATCTTCTGTAACAGTAAATACAGGTACTCTGTTGTCTATTTGTGTTCCATTAACACCTGTAATAAATTTTCTTAAAGCTAAATCAAACCTTGGAACTGATTCTTCAATTATTAATTTTTCGAAGTCATCATCATCTTCTTGTCCTGGTATATATTTATTTTCAGAATTAATTTCGTTATCTTTGTATCCTGGTAATTCTTCATCTGATGGTAATTTTACATTATCCTCATTTGAATCTCTGTCCTCTACAGGTTTATTGTTTTCGTCACTGTCTTCTGTTACATCTGCAATATTTGTAATTTTTTGTGTAATGTCTATATCTTTCTTAACTTTACATCTTACTTGTACATCTATATAGTCTAATTCTTCACCATTAAATGCCTTTAATAATACTTTGTCTTCACTTGTAGTTCTTGTAGCATAAATTTCATCTCTTGTTGCAGAATATTCTGTATCTGGTGAGGTTATATCTGTTTTTATTGTTCTTCCATCTTCAGAAACTTTCCATCCATATCTTACATTTAATTGGTCATTTACTAAAAATTCTAATTGAGGTGGTAAATGGTCTGTAATTTCTTTTACATATCCATCTTTTTCTCCTTCGTTATAAACTCTAATTGTATATGTTACTATATCTTCTCTTGCAACAGATACAGGCATTTTCGTATGATTATATATTGCTGTTGTTCCACTTTTTTGTACTAAAGGAGAAACATCTACATTTGGTTCTCTTGTATAGCTTCCATCTATATCTTTTAGTTCTTCATTATTAACCGATGTAATAAATTTTCTTAATGCTAAGTCAAATTCTTTTTCCTCTGGTGATGGTGGTTCTTGTTCTAATACTATCTTTTCAAAGTCATCATCATCCTCTTGTCCTTTATAGTGGTAATTTGAATCTGATAAATCTTCTTTATTAGATGTATTTCCTCTATAATTTGGTAAGTTTTCATCGCTTGGTAAGTTTAAGTTTTGTTTAAATGAATCTCTATCTGCAGTAGAATTTCCATCTCCATCTGAAAATGCTGTAATTTCTGCTATATTTGTTATTATTCCTCTAAAACCTGTGTCTATAACTTTACATCTTACTTGTACTTCTATATAGTCTAACTTGTCATTAGTCTTGCCACCATATGCTTTTAATAACGTTTTATTTTCCCTTGAGCCATATAAAGCTTCTTGATCTGCTGCATATTCTGTGTCTGGTGATGTAATATCTGTTTTTAGAGCTCTACCATTATTTACAACTTGCCATCCATATTGTTTATTTAATTTATCATCTGGTAAATACTCTAATTGTGCTGGTAAATAGTCTGTAATTTCTCTTACATATCCATCTATATCACCTTCGTTGTAAACTCTTATTGTATATGTTACTATGTCTCCAATTTCAACAAGTATTGGAGCTTTATTATGTCTGTAAGATGCTGTTGTACTTGTTTTATTGAATAATGGGCTAATATCTACATTTGGTTCTCTTATAAATTTTCCATTTGTGGCAATTTCTTTATCATTTACCTTTATAATAAATTTTCTTAAAGATAAGTCAAGTGCCTTTCCTTCTGTTTGTTTATAAACAACCTCTGTCCAATCTTCAAAATTATTTTCACCTTTTTCTAATACTGCAATTGGTTGTTCTGAATCTTCACTGCCACCAACTGTCCAATATGTTATTACTGTGCCGTAATATGTTCCTTCAACTGTTAACCTAACTAAACTCAAATCTGTTGTATCTGGTATAGATATGTAAAATTCTTGCCCAACTAAATCTTTTATTGTTGTTTCAGAACTTACTGGTTGTTTGTTTGAGTTTAATAATGTATAATTTGTTAAGTTATTACCATTATTAGTAACTTTTAAATTTAAGGTATAGTCTAAATTAGATTCTTTTTCTAGTTCAAATGGTCCTACAATATAATTTGAACCAGATATTGAAACTTTTGCAGCTGTATCTTGGAATGTTATATTTTGTGAATTTGAATGTACATCATAACTATCTGCTTGTTTTTCAGATTCATCTACAAAATAATTATATAATTTTGTTATTTCTGAGTTTAGGCTGCTACCAAATTGTCTTGCAGCATATACATCTCCTAATCTTTCTAATATAGAAGAATCTTCTGTAAAGTCTTTATATGTTAAACTTCCTTTTTCTGCTCTATGTATTTCTAAATTATTACTATCTAAATAATCTCCAACTACATTCCATACTGCCATTTGTTGAACAACATCTATAATGTCATCAATTTCCTCGTTTGTAAAGTCAATTTCATATATTTGTGCACCAGAACCAGCAACATAATTTGTTCCTGCTTCTGCTAATATAGAATCTTTAATTCCAGCATTTTTCAATAACACTTCTTTATATGCATGTGCATTTGCTTCTTCACTTGTATCTTTTGGAGCAACATAAGCATGGTCAAAAATCCAGATTAATCTTTTATAGTCATGTTCTGTAAGATCTGGTAAAGCTTTTTGTAGCTCATTTAGCATTTCTGAAGATTTAAAATCAAAATAGCGATTGTAGTTAACTCTTTCTGGAGTTCCAGAACCAAAGTCTGAACCTAAACCTACACCTCTATGCAAACAGAATATTGTTTGTCCTTCATTTTTTGGCGTATTAGACGATGCTGATGACTCATATAATCTCCAAATTGTTTTTCCGTCAGCTTTGTATGTATACTTGTCTCTATAAATTGACATTGCATTAAACCATTTGTCACCACTTGCTGCATTACTTACATTAAATAATCCAGCTAATGTAACAACTGCTACTGCTGACAATAATAAAGTTATTATTTTTCTTAGTTTCATAATTTCTCACCCTTTTAACCTATTACATTATTTATATTTTACTTTCTTCTAAAAAATAAGTCAATAACAGTATTTGCTAAGTTTTCCTATTATTACAAAAACCATTTTTTAGCTATTACGGAAATAGTTATCACGGTTTTTATTTTTTTATATTAAGCTTACATTACAATTATATTACATTTTTGTTACATTTTCAAGGGTTTAGGGCTCAAAATTATGGCATTCTAAATAATAATATTAAAACAAAATAAAAAAAGCCTTTATATAATTTACATATATAAAAGCTTTTTCTATTTTATTACATATTATAGTTATAAATCTTTGCAGTAAATACTATAATTTACTATCAATTTATACATTTACTAATTTCAAAAATTAGTAAATACTACTATTAAAAATTACTTTTCTTCTTTTAAATGATATAATATTGTGCATGCATCTATTATATTTAATATTTCTACTATCAATAATGCTAAACCTACTACAGTTGTTACAGCCATTGTTGCTTCAAATGGATTAAATATAATTATAAATCCTAAAAGTATTCCTATTATTGCAACTACAACCATTAATCCCCAACTTGTATTTGGTACTGTTTTAATGTTAAGTGCCATTTGGAATGTAATTAAGCTTTTTAATATAATCCATACTGCAAATATAATCGGTAAAAATTCAATTAATCCATCTGCACATACTGTTATAACAGCTCCTGCAAAAACTTCTATTAAGCCCTCAACAAGCTCAAAACTCATTAATTTTTGAGTAGGGTCTATTTTAAAGTAATTAATAATGTGTATAACACCATCAATCATAATTATAAGACCAAATAAAATTGTTATTAATGATAAAGACTCTGCTGGCTTAAAAATTAAAAATAATGCTACTATTAACATTAATGCTGATGCTAAAATTGATACTTTCTCATATTTTCTTGTGTAATTTACTAACATTTTTATCTCTCCTTTCTTTTATAAAAGTTTTGTTTTTTAATAGCTTTTGTTTTCTTCTATTTTATATCATTTTTTGTAAAAAAAAGCAATACAAATTTATAGGTTTACAGAACTAAATCATGAAATTTTAAAAAAAGTCAGCTAATCATTGACATTAAATAGTTAGCTGACTTAAATTTGTTAAAAAATTGTTTACTTAATATATATATCTTATATATTAAGTAAATATTTCAAATTTGTAAATAGAGCAATCTTCTTAATTAATCATATCAAATTCAATTATTACTTTATATAAGTCTCCATCTAAGTAAATATTAAATGTGCCTCCTTGTAAAGTTGTAAGACTTGTTGCTATAGAAAGTCCCAGTCCGCTTCCTTCTGTATTTCTAGCACTATCTCCTCTTACAAAACGTTGCATTAGCTCTTCTGTAGATATATTTAGTTTCTCTTTAGATATATTTTTCATTTGTATTGTTATTCTATTATTGTTTGGAATTACATCTATATATACTCTTGTATTGTCCATTGCATATTTTGAAATATTTGAATACATATTTTCTAAAATCCTATACATATATCTACTATCTGCATTTATATATACATTTTTTTCTGGTAATGACATTACTTCTTCTAAGTTTCTTGACTTAAATTTATCCTCAAATTCTCCCGAAACCTGTTTTAATAATTCGTTTACGTTTAATTTTTCTATATTTAATTTTATATTTCCAGAAGATGCCTTTGATGCTTCTACTAAATCTTCTGTAAGCCTTTTTAACCTTTGTGATTTATTATCTAATATGTTTAAATATTCTTCTGCTTGTTCATTTGGCATTTTTTCTTTCTTTAATAAGTCTACATAGTTTATAATTGATGTAAGTGGTGTTTTTATGTCATGTGATACATTTGTAATTAATTCTGTCTTTAGTCTTTCACTTTTTAATTTTTCTTGTATTGCATTAGAAAGTCCACCTGCTATATCATTTACTTGAATAGCCATACTATTTAGAGAACCTTTATATCTCTTTTCATCTAAGTGTACTTCTGTATTTCCTATATAAATTTCATTTATTGCATTTTTTATTTCTATATATCTTACTAACCATTGATGCATTTTAGCAAATGCATATACCCATATGGCAATAAGTATAAAAAATCCAATTGGTTCATTATTAATGCTTAATCCAAATCCAATAATATTTAATATTCCAAATGCTATAAATATTAGTATTAATTTTACTGTCATATTAGCATTTCTTGTCATTGATGTTATTAAACTCTTAATCCATCTTAAAATTCTATATGTTATAGTATTTCTAAATAATGTTTTTGACTTAATTCTTTTTATAATAGTTTCTAAGAAAAATACAAAAGAAATATATACTATAACAGCTCCAATTGCTATACCAGAAAGTATTAGCGTTAAATTTTCAGAGGTAAGAGCTATTAAAAATCCACAACCTATCATAAATAAAATAAACAATATAATAAGTGCAACTAGAAGTGGAGTTTTATCAAATGCATTTAATATAACTTCTCCATTTTCATTTCTTAAACCTATAAAAAAACAGTTCATTATTAGTAATACTAGCACAGCAATTATACTTAATGGTAATAAATACAATGCTGGCTTATATAATATTTGAGCCATATCAAATACTGTTTTATTTGTTCTATATTGGTCATAATAAGTTAAGTCATTTTCTAAGCTAGTATATACACTAAAATTTTTAGCATCATCTATACTTTTATAAATACTTTTATAACGTATTTCTTCTAATTTTAGTTTTTCTATAGAAGTATTTACATTTCCTTTTTCATAATTCCAATAAATTGAATTTTTAGCTAATCTTTCTTTTATTTCCTCAATAGAATCTGTAAACATTGTATGTTCAACATTTGTATATGCAACAGAGTTTTTATTATCTATTATTAAATATTTAAAATTTTTATATTCATATGTTGTTAAATAATTAACTCTTCCTTTTTTATTTCCTATTTGCACATTTTCTTGGTAATCATCATATATTCCATACCTATTGCTACTGTAATAACTATCCCCATCTTCATCCTTTACTAATAGTGAATTTGCATTTATAGAAAAATTATTTATAATTGAGGCACTATACATATACATAAAATTGTCTGTTTCGAAAAAATTATTTGCTTCCTGTACCTGTTGGTTCTCACTTCTATAATACAAGCTTAATGCTGAAAAAATAGATATTAAAATAAAAATTGGGATTAAAATATACCCAATTATTTTAACAAATTGTTTTGTTTTATTTTTCACATCTATCTACCACCTTTTTTTACTACTTTTTGAATATAAATTTATAAATACTTTTATATTTGAATATATAAATAATTTTATATACTTTTATATTTAATCTTATAAATACTTTAAATTAATTTACTTTAGTTTTATATCATATTACATTTTGTGGACTTTTAAATTTTTTCAAATTATTAATCTAAGTTTTCTATTTTGTAGCCTATTCCCCAAATTACTTTTAAATATCTTGGCTCTCTAGGGTTTATTTCTATCTTTTCTCTTATGTGCCTTATATGTACAGCTATAATATTTTCTGCTCCATACGCTTCGTCTTCCCATACATTTTCATATATTTGTTCTATTGAATAAACTTTTCCTTTATTTTGAGTTAAAAATCTTAGAATATTGTATTCCGTAGGAGTAAGTTTAACTTCTTTTTCTCCAACTGTTACCTTTTTTGTATTATCATCTATAATTAAGTCTCCAGATTTATACATATTATCATTAGTACCCATTTTTTCAGCAATAGAACCTAAGCTTGTATATCTCCTTATTTGTGAATTTACTCTAGCTATTAGTTCTAACGGATTAAAAGGTTTAGTAATGTAGTCGTCTGCTCCATTGTTTAATCCTGATATTTTGTCATAGTCTTCTGACTTTGCAGATAACATAATTATTGGTATAGCTTTATCTTTTCTTATTAAATTTGCAACACTAATTCCGTCTAATTCTGGCATCATTATGTCTAATAAAATTAAATGAATATCATCATTTTCTTTTACTATTTTTAAAGCTTCCCTTCCATTATATGCTTTTAAAATATTATATCCTTCTCTTTTTAAATAAATTTCTATGGCTTCTACAATTTCTTTGTCATCATCACAAACTAATACATTATACATAAAATTCCCCTCTTCCAATTTCTGCTTTATAAATAGAACCTTAAAAAACATTTATATTTGCAATTAATACTATAACATACTTTTATTAAGAAAATTTGCAGTCTTTATTAATTTTTTATTAATTATTTTGTGATTTTATAAATTTAGCAATTATACCGCTATTCTCCCTTTATTTCTTATACTCTTCTTTATATCAATTACTTTCTTTTACATTGTTTTCGGTTGCATTATCTTCATTTATAGAATTATTTATTCTTATATTATTTTCTTTTAATTTGTTATTTTTATTTGTGTTTCTATATTCTATAAACTCTGTTACAAGTAACTTCACAACTGCCATAATAGGTACAGATAAAAACATACCAATTACACCAAAATATGCTCCACCTACTGTTACAGCAAATATAACCAATAAAGGACTCATTTTTAAAGAATTTCCTACTATTTTTGGATTAATTACATTTGCATCTATTTGTTGCAATACAATTACCACAATTGCCATAATTATTGCTTTTCCAATTCCGCCTGTAAATATTGTTACTATTACAGCTACAATTACTGCTATTATTGCGCCAAAATATGGAATTAAGTTAAATAATCCTATCATAAAACCTAATAATACCGCATATTTTACGCCCATTATAGACATTGCTATAGAGACTAAAATTCCTACAATAATGGCATCTAAAAATTGAGTTGCTAAAAATTTAAAAAATATCTCATTTGCACTGTTAAAATATGTTCCAACTTTTAAATATGTATCTTTTTTAAATATTGCTTTCGCTAGTCTCTTCAAAAAGCTTAAAATTTGAGTTCTTTCCACTAATATGTATATAGATACTACAAATGCTACAAATGCACTAAAAATACCATTTACAATATTAAATGCTCCTTTTAAATAATTTATAATACTTTCTAGGTTAGTAAACCTCTCCAAGTCTATATTTTGTATTTTTGCTATTGCATTTGTTACAATTTCACTTTTTAAAAATGACTCTGCTGGAAGTTGGTCTATTGCCTGTAATGCTTCATTATAATAATTTTGAATATTACTTACAAATTCTATAGCACTATCTATAATTGCTGGAATTACAAATATAAGAACTATAACTATTATTAAAATAGCTATTATGTACACTGTTGCAACAGATAAAGTTCTTGCATGTTTATTTATAAAATTCTTTTTCTTAGTTTTTTTATATAAATTCTCCAAACCTCTACATGGCATATATAATAAGTACGCAATTAATAGTCCAACTAAAAAAGGTGCTAAAACAGAAAATAATGTTCCTATCCATTCCCCTATTTGTGTAAAGTTATCTAATAATTTATAAACCAAAATTAATAATAATCCAACTGTAAAAATAGCAATCCAATTTTTCCAGTTTTCACTCTTCTTTTCATTTTTATTATACATAAATTTAAACCTTCCTATTTATAAATCTATATCTAGCTCTATTGGGCAATGGTCACTCCCATATACTTCTGAATGAATACTACTATCCTTTATTTTATTTGCAATAGATTTTGATACTATAAAATAGTCAATTCTCCAACCCACGTTCTTTTCTCTTGCATGAAACATATAAGACCACCAAGTATATGCATTTTCTTTGTTAGGATATAAATGTCTAAATGTATCCACAAAACCTGCATTTAATAACTCTGTCATCTTTGTTCTTTCTTCAATTGTAAAACCTGCATTTTTAGTATTTGTTTTAGGATTTTTTAAATCTATTTCTTCATGTGCTACATTTAAGTCCCCACAATAAATAACAGGCTTTTCCTTATCTAATTTTAATAAATAATTCCTTATTTCATCTTCCCAAACTTGTCTATAATCTAACCTCTCTAATTCTCTTTTTGAATTTGGTGTATAGCAATCTACTAAATAAAATTTTTCAAACTCTAAAGTTATTATCCTTCCCTCTTGGTCATGCTCTTCTATTCCAATTCCATATGTAACATTAATTGGCTTTTTCTTAGTAAATACTGCAGTTCCAGAATATCCTTTCTTTACTGCACTATTCCAATATACATAATATCCATTAAATATATTATTTATTTCGTCTGTAATTTGATCTTCTTGCATTTTTGTTTCTTGAATTGAAAATATATCTGCATCTATCTCTTTAAAAAATTTATCAAATTCCTTTGTTATTGCAGCTCTCAAGCCATTTACATTCCATGATATTAATTTCATATTTTAAACTTCCTCTCAATTTATTATATATCTTTTATTCATAAATTTATAACTATTCACTTTTAATCATTTAACAATTTTTCTAAAGAACATATTATATAAATAACATTCTCTTATATTACATATATAATTTTCGTTTCAAAATAAAAAGTAAACTTTCCTATAATACAAAAAAGCGACCAAATGGCCGCCTTTATTATATTATTTAGTTGCAAAGTACCAGTTACCACCTATATTAACACTTCCTGCTGTACTATATCCTCTAAAGCTTAAATAGTTGTGATTTCTTTTACCATTTAATGCATCTAATACCGCTTGTTTTACATAGCTTGGATAGTTTCCGTTTAATCTTCTTCTCCAATGGCTATCTATTGAATAACAGAATTGGTTTGGCGCCATATATTGACTTAATGGGTCTGAACCATATCTTCTCCATCTGCTACTTTCTGCTCTGTTTGCAGCACATGTTATAACTGCTAAAGCTCCACTATAACTAGAACCACATTCTTGTGCAGTAATAGCACATAATAGGTCTAACTCAGAAGCTGAATATGACCATTTTCCTCCACTATATCTTACAGAAGCACTTCTTGATACTGTTTGCTTTTGTCTTACTTCTATAATTTTATCTACTGGCTCTTTTATAACTTTTTCTGATAATTTTATTTTTTCTATTTCTTTATCATTTTGATATTTAACTTTATAAGTTATTTCTTTAAGTCCATCTTTACCTTGTTGTATTATTCTATCTTGTTTTTGTTTAGAACCTGAAGAAACATCCTTTTTTACTGTCTCAAATGGTATTTTTACTTGCTCTGTAATTATTTTTTCTACTATATTATCATAAGATGCTAAAATTTCTTCTGCTGTAATATTTTTAGAATTTTCTACTTCTTCTGCCTCTTCTACAACTTCTTCTGTTTCTTTTGTAATTTTTATTGTTTTATTATCTGTTAGTTCAGAATTTTTATCTGGTACTGTCTTCTCATCTTCTAATAATATAATATGATTTTCATCTAATATTTCTGATACTTTTGTTTTTGTAGTTAATACATTCATTTCATAACCACTAGAAAGTATAATTTTTACATTAGTTGGTTGTACATTTCCTGCAAGTACTGTTGCACTTGTTACAAAAAGTATAAATACTAAACTAATTATTAAAACCTTTTTCAGAGATATCGATGCTTTATCGTTATTTTTCATAGAAAATTTTTCCTCCTTTAAAAGCAACATGCTTATTATAACATTTATTTATTTATTTGTCAAATTTTGTGGAGTTTCTTAACATGTTACTCTTACAAGCATCTTGCATTATTGGCTATTTAGCTAAACTTTATAAGCCCCTATATTAATAATATATGAGGCTTGTACTTAAAATATTACTATTTTTTATAAATTAATTTAAGAGAAACTACATCTTTTTCATTTATTACTATTATTCATCTCTATTGTAGAATTTCCGTTCCAGCATTTTCATTTACAATATCTTTAAGTGTACCAGATGTATAACCATCTTTATAATTTAAAAACAGTTAATTGAAATTACACAATAAATTCACATTTTTATCTTGTAAACATCATACATATATGCTATGATTAGTTCAAATTTTATTAGGAGGATGAAGTATTATGGCACTTTGGATTATATTAGGCATTATCGTTGTTTTAATTATTGCAGTTATTGCTATGTACAACAGTTTAGTTACTTTAAGACAAAGAGTAAAAAATGCTTGGAGCCAAATTGATGTACAATTACAAAGAAGATTTGACTTAATTCCAAACTTAGTTGAAACAGTAAAGGGTTACATGGAACATGAAAAAGAAGTTTTAACTAAAGTTACAGACTTAAGAAGTTCTTGGTCACAAGCACAAACAGTTGCTGAAAAAGCTAGTCTAGACAATCAACTTTCTGAAACTTTAAAAACTATTATGGCTGTTTCAGAAAATTATCCTAACTTAAAAGCAAATCAAAACTTTTCTGAGTTGCAAGCAGAGTTAACAGCAACAGAAAATAAAATTGCTTATTCTAGACAATTTTATAATGATAGTGTAACTAGATTAAACACAAAATTAGAAACTTTCCCATCAAATATTATTGCATCTATGTTCCACTTTAAAGCAGAAGATTTATTCGTTGTTGATAACGAAGAAGCAAAAAAGAATGTAAAAGTAGATTTTTAAAACACAATGCACAAAGTAATAATCTTCTTTGTGCATTAATTTTATTAAAGGATTGATTAATTATGTATGAAGATATAACAAAAAATAAAATAAAAACAGGTGTTATAATAAGTATTTTTATCATTGTAATTACACTAATTGTTTATTATATTTGTATGGCTTTTGACTTAGGCACCTTTTCAATTATAATTGCACTAGCCTTTTCTATATTATCTGCATGGGGTTCTTACTATTATAGTGATAAAATTATATTGTCATTTAATCATGCAAGACCTGCTACAGAAGAAGAGGATGCTAAATTAATAGATATATTAGATGGACTTATGGTTTCATCTGGAATGCAATATAGACCTAAATTATATGTTGTAGATGACCCTCAACCTAATGCATTTGCAACAGGAAGAAATCCAAAGCATTCTGTTATTTGCGTAACTACAGGACTTTTAAATAAACTTGATTATTACGAATTAGAAGGTGTTGTAGCACATGAACTTTCACATATAAAAAATTATGACATTAGATTATCTGCTGTTGTAACTGTAATGGTTGGATTTATAGTAATGCTTTCCGATTTTGTATCTAGAATGTTATTCTGGGGTGGCGGAAGCTCAGACGATAATGATAGTAAAGGTGGAAATCCCATTTTAATGATTATCGGATTAATCTGCTTAATTTTAGCTCCAATTTTCGGCAACCTTATGAAACTAGCACTTTCTAGAAGAAGAGAATACTTGGCAGATGCCTCTGCGGTAGAACTTACAAGAAATCCAGATGGGTTAATATCTGCATTAGAAAAAATTTCTGCTGACCCAGATGAATTAAAAACTGCTAACAAAGCAACTGCAAATATGTATATAGTAAATCCATTTAAAGGTGAAAAAAAGAAAAAGCAAAGCAATATCTGGTCAACACACCCTGCTACTGAAGATAGAATTGAAGCAATTAGAAATTTAAAGTAGATTGCATATAATATATATAACTCTTGCATTTCTTAAAAATTTTGTAATATTAATATTGTATTAATGCTAAACTATATTTAAGCCTAAGCTTACAGCTTAGGCTTATTATAAATTTCATATACTATTTTTCATTTTTAAAATCTATTAATTTCTTAAAATATCTTTATATTATACAACTTTTCTGCATTTTCTAAAGTTATTTTTTGCACTTCTTCTATAGAAATATTTTTTACATTTGCTATTTTTTCTGCAATATAAACTAAATTTCTTGAGTCGTTTCTTTTTCCTCTATTAGGTTCTGGCGATAAATATGGACTATCTGTTTCTATTAATATTCTATCATTTGGTATCATTTCTATTATCTCATTTGCATTTTTTGAATTTTTAAATGTTATAACTCCTGCTAAAGATATAAAAAAACCTAATTCTAATGCTTGTTTTACTAATTCTCTATTTAATGGACAGCAATGAAATACTCCTGGTTTTACAACATTTACTATATTTCTTAAAATGTTTAATGTATCATCTACTGCTTCTCTAGTGTGTATTACAATTGGTAAATTTATTTCATTTGCAATTTTTATTTGCTCTATAAATGCATATTTCTGAAGTTCTTTGTTTTCCTTATTCCAATAATAATCTAATCCTATCTCACCAATAGCTATTACTTTTTTTCTACTTTTAGCAAACTTTTTTATTTCTTTTAATTGAGTATCAATTTCTTCTTTGCTCTCTGGAATATCGTTTGGCGAAACTCCACAAGTTGCATAAATAAAACTATATTTCTCTGCTAATTTTATAGCTTGCATAGAACTTTCTACACTATAACCAGCATTTACAATTCCTGTTACTCCAGAGTTATATACTTTCTGTATAACCTCTTCTCTGTCTTCATTAAATTTCTCGTCATTATAATGTGCATGTTGCTCAAAAAAACTCATTTTTATACCTCTTTTAATTAAATTAGTTTTCCACATTTTTCTCGTAATTTAAGCATTTATTTTCACAATTTATTCATTTATTAACATTACAAAATTTGCTATAGCATAATCTTTAATATGTGATATACTTAAATCCATACTTATTACTTCCATATTCAAAAATTCTATTGACCCATAAAACTCTACAAAAGGTCTACCTTTTATATCATTTTTTATAACTATATTTTTCCAAATATCTTGTTTCTCATAATCTATTAAGTTAGAAATTGCCTTAAATACTGCTTCTTTTGCTGCAAATCTTGCAGCATAATGTTGATATTCCATTTTTCCTGTATTTTTACAATATTCTACCTCTGATTTGTCAAAAATCTTATTTAAAAATAATTCCCCATATTTTTCTATTGCTTCTTGTATTCTAGGTACTTCTATTATATCAATTCCTGTTTTAATTATCATACAAAGTTTATCCCTTTCTTGTATCACTAAAACTAACACTTAACATCATCTTTATTATTAAATATGCACCCTTTAAGCAATTTTTAGCTTAAAAAAGTGCATATAAAATAGTTAACATTATTACTATTAAAATTAGTATTATTATATTTTGTTTTATTTTTGTTTTTTCTACATTAGTACTTTTATACAACATGTCATATTTATTTTTAATTTTATTAAACATCCTGTCTATGTCTAGCTTTTCACTCCAATTTTTCTCCAAACAGCTTTCTGTTTCATCATTTGAAACTTCTTCTATTAAAAAGTTTTTAGTAAAACTTAAAAATTCCTGCTGACAGTCTTTTCTATCTAATTCATAATTTACTTTTGCCAAATAAAACTTTTTATATAAACACAATATATACAAATATAATTGTTCATTCTCAAATCTAAACGGCAATTTTGTATAATTATCTACAGCTATATCTGACGTAAGTAAAGCTGTTCCTACATTTGAAAACCCATATTTAATGTATTTAGAATTTGGAGGTTTATTAAAATAATCTTCTGTTATTATGTCATTTAATTCTTTATGAGCTGGTAATACTTTAAAAAATTTAAAAAATAACTTTTCAATAGTTTTTATTTCTACATTATCATTCCAATCTTCTTGTGAAATACACGCATATGAATATGTTATAAATCTTTCTTGGTCAATGTTTAAATCTTCCGCTAAACTTGTATTTCCTGTTATATCTTTAATAAACTTTATTATATCTTTTGAATCTTTAAAAATACTAGTTTGTATTTTTATATTCTCAAATTCCTTTAGTTCATCTGCTTTTGATGTTATATCTCTAAATTTATAATTAAAATTTACAACATCTGAAAATTTGTTATTTTCACCATCTATTATTGTTTTAAATAATAAAAAACATATCCCTGTATTAAAACAAATTAACTCTACTTTTGTAATGTCAAAATATATTCCATCTTCATTTTGAACTTTTCCTTGTACATTTTGCTTTATATTATAATCAAACATTGTACAAGGATATTTACTTAAAATATTTGCTTTTAACTCATTATCTAAACTTTCCAACTCTCTCATCTGCTGTTTAGTATAATTAAAACTCCAAAACATAAACTTTCGTATATTGGGTAAAAAATTTTGGTATATCGATAAATCTTTAGCTATATCAAACTTTTTCATTGTACATTTTTTATCTTTAAGTAGCTTAAGCAAATATTTGCTATAATTTTTTTCTTCAATTACATATGGATATATAAAGTACGTATATTGATATCTCGTCTTTAGTTCCAAAGCTTTTTTTCACTTTCCTTATATATATTTAGGTTTTTGGCAATACCTATAAACCTTACTTTTTTGTTTTCATAATAATATTATTGTATACTATTTTGTATAATAATTTAAGTTTAAATCTTCTCCTAAATGCCATTCATCTATAAATTCTATTAATGAATTATTTTCCATTGTATATTGAGGTTTTACAACTTCTTTTCCTTTTGAGTCTATTACTCCCCATTTTCCATCTTTCTTTACACTTGAATAACCAAATCTATTTTGCTCTGTAGCATCATCGTAAATATAGTCTACTATAACTATTCCGTCTTTGTTTACAAAACCATATTTGTCGTTTTGCTTACTTAAAAACAATGTATTACTCTTTAATAATTCTATATTTGTTTTTTCCTCAAATCTAAAATTGTAATACTTGTATTCTCCATCTATCCTAACTATCATGTAACCATTTTCATCATTTATTTCTGAAATAATGCCACTTAATTTTACTGCAAAATTTCTATCTATTAAATCATTATCTACACTAGTATTTGTGCTTCCCTCAAAAAATCCTTCTGTTTGTCTATATATTAAACTATCATATTTAAAGTCTAGCTTTGTTGTTCCATCTACATTTATAATTCCATATTTATTATCTTTTTTTGCTATGTAATTGTTTTCATATGTATAAGACATATCATCATATTCAAACTTTATTACTATATCTCCTTCTGTTGATAATACTCCATATTTATTACCTTTTTTAGCAATTACATTTTCCCCATTAATTGATGTAACATTATCAAACTCACCTGTTAAGTATAATTTTCCATCCCTATCTGCTACTGACCATTTTCCATTTTGTTTTACAACATATTTGTTATCACCATATATTTGCTTTATATCTTGATAGCTATTTTCAAAAATTACTGTTTTATCTGGCTTTACTAAACCATATTTGTCATTTTCATCTATTAAAATATATCCGTCTTGTGCCTTATCTGTTAATGGTTTTATATCTTTATAATTATTATCTGCAATAATAGCACCAATATTATCTATTAAACCTTTTTTGCTGTTTTTTACTGTAACAAATGTATTTTCAACACCTTTTAAAGCTGTTATAGAATCATAATCACAATTTGCTAAAACTTTTCCTTTAAAATCTATTAATCCATATTTTCCATTTTTTGTTACTATTAAAACATCATCTTCATACCACAAATTATTATTTACATCATAATTTTCAATTGCTCTAATTCCATCATATTCTGTGAATAATTGTTCTCCCTTTTCATTTACTGCTTTTGTTTTATATTCATTCGTATTGTAATTTACATCATATGTGCATATAAACACTGCTTCTTTTGAGTTTGGAACTATAATTGCTTCATCATATGAAGGTTTAACTATTTCTTTTCCCTTAGAGTCTATTACTCCCCATTTTCCTTCTGAATATGCGGCAAAATACTCTGTTGTAACAACTTTACTTTCTACTTTATTTCCTCCAAAAAGTTTTGCAATAGATATTACAACTATTACAATTAAAGCTAATGCTATTAAAACTGCAACAACTTTTTTTATATTTAATTTGCCTTCTCCACTATATCGTCTTCCTCTACTCATTTTATTCCTCCTAAAATATAAAACTAAAAAAATATAGTATAGCTTTTTATAGCTATACTATATCACATTTGTGTAGGTAATTACAAGAGTTAGAGCATAATTGAACAAAATTACTATACTCTAAAGTATAATTAAAACTGGACGGAATGAATAGTAGCTGTAGCCATCACCAATGTAGTTGTAAAAACAGAATACACCTGCTCCCGTATCACTTTCGTAATAACCTCCTCGGTTTAAGAAAGGCCAGTTTCCATAATGAAACAAAGAGCAATCACCGTGCCATGATGTGCTTCCATTACCACTTACGCTCGTCTCGTACACTGCATCTCCATACACTCCTTTATTTTGATTATAGTTATATTCATAACTATCTAAATTCGCTTTTTTATAAACATTCTTCGTCTTTGCATCTCCATTTACTAAGTTTTGTCCATATTTTGCTAAGTTATTATTTCCATTATTTATATATGCTGCTACATATTCACCGGCTCCTCCGCTCATATCATATACTCCATGTACAGTTCCTGTTGTACTTTGTCCTCCTTTATTTAAATATGTATTTCCACTTCCGCCTCCTGTGTAATATGAACTATTATCATTTATTGTTACTTCTGCATTTTTTCCATATTTGCTCTTACTTAGGTATGCTACTGCTCCCCATTCATCATTTTTCATCATATGGCTATTTAATGTTTTATTATAGTTTAAGCAATTTGTATATATATCATTTACTGTTATATTTCTCCAGCTTTGTACTCCTGGTTCTACTTTTATCTTTCCACTACTATTACTTGCTTCAAATTTTGCTACCCATATCCCACTTACTTCTTGTCCATAATTAAATGCTGGATGGATATTCCAATTTCCTTGTCCACTTGCATTATTCCACGTACTTGTTCCATCATATGTTACATTGCTACTATCTTTTAAGAATTTTATTTCTATTGTTCCTGCATTACTACTATGGTATCCACTTATTATACTGTATGCATATCTTGGTATCCACACCCACATACTTCCATCTTCTGTCATTGCATTTGCCCATCTCTTTTCTGTTGGTTTATTTGGTCCTACATATACTATTGGTGTCATTCCTTCTCCTAATTTTGGTGTATTTACTTCTGTTCCATAATTATACCATTCTGGGTCATCTTTTGTTGTTTTTTCCCAGTACTTAGGAACATTTGTTATTTCTATTTTTTCACTTATTATCTCTTTTTTATTTCCTGCATTGTCTATCGTTAATACATGTAAATAATATGTTCCTGCTATTGTTGCTTTTAGTGTTATTGTTTGTCCTGCACTAAAGCTTCCTCCTGTATAACTTCCCTCATTTTCTCCTATTGCTCCTGATGTTGTATTATATACCCATTTACTTGATGTAGTGTTTACTCCACTTTCATTATCTGTTAATGTTACTGTTGCTGTTATACTTCCTTCTGTATTTGTACTTGTTCCACTTAAGCTTATTGTTGCATTTGGTTTTATATTATCTACTATATCTACGCTTGCATAGTTTCCATTATTTATTCCATCTGTTAGTCTTGCATATACTGTATCATTATGATGTAATCCTGTTACATCTGTTCCTGTTGTCCAGTTGTTATCATTTATTCCATTTACTTGATATTGTATTGTTAAATTATTTGCTACATTTACCCCTTTACTTAATGTTATACTTGCTGTTCCATTACTCCATGTTGGATTACTTGCTATTATATTTCCTTCTACTAGTCCTCCTGTTGCTCCTCCTACTTCTCCTGTTGTTTGATTTATTAATGATCCTGTTCCTATGTTTCCTGCTTTGTCTTGTGTTATTATTTTTACATCATATTTTGTTCCTTGAGTTAATCCTGTAAATGTATAACTTGTATTTGATCCTGTATAATTTGCTGTTTCTTGATAATTTCCTTCTGTACTTTTCTTTATATAATAGTTATATGTTGGTCTAGTTGGCATTCCCCATTGTTCATCACTACTACCTACACTTACTGTTATACTATTTGTTGTTATTTCCCCAGCTGTTACATTTACTTTTGGTTCCTCTAAGTCTTGTACATCTATATTTGCTGTTTTACTTCCATTTGTTCCATCAAATAGTCTTCCATATACTATTTGTCCATG
>OIZB01000099.1_pt1 | contig 86240 bp, 86 predicted proteins | sample 1588401 | NCBI WGS metagenome assembly OIZB01 (sample SAMN03283270) | human gut metagenome | biome: human-associated habitat; material: feces | host: Homo sapiens | place: USA | collected 2013
TAACATTATTATTAATAGTAATAATAGGATCTTTAATCTTTTTAGTAGTTCTACTTTCAGTATTAGAACACATTGTACTATTTTTTGCTGTTTCCATACATACTCTAATATAATAATCAGTATCATCTTTTAAATTATCAAAGACACATTCATTATTTACTACTTTTCCCTCTTTATTAATACTACCAGAGGTATCACCATATAAACATTTTCTATCTGTAATGCTTGATTCAGCTTCACCATCAGTAAATGGGGTTCTTATTTCATCAGTATAACTAGTACCAGTATCAAGACTTGGATATATCTTTATTTCTTCATTTTTAATATTACCAGTACATACTTTATATTCTTCTTCTTCACTATTGTCACTAATTAATAATCTTGGATCACTATTAACTAGAGTAACTTTATTTTTTTTAATTACAATATAACTATACTTCTTAACATTATTTCCTTCTAGTTTAGCTTTTTTATCAAGAAGACCATTATTCATAAGTTCTTCAATAGTAGTACAAAAATATTTACCACTACTAATATCTATCCACCTATCAGAATCATTTGCTTTCTCTTCTGAAAAGACACTAGCAGATTTCTTTATACTACTCTCTGATATAATAGTAGTTTTACCCTTAGAATTATTATATGCAGTTATAACACCATAAGCAGATAATCCAATAACTAAACCAATTACCACTACAACTGCTAACAGCTCTATTAAAGTATAACCTTTTCTATTTAGTTTCATAGTATTCCCCCTCTACTAATCCATTGTTTGAATTATTTTCTTTACTACTTTCATAGCGGACTTAAGCACATTTTCATCTTCTATTTCTTCAATATAGTCATAACCATCTTGATCTTTATTTATATAAGCAACTTCTAAGTTTACTAAATCTTTAGCATCATAGTCACCTACTGTAAATAAAGCTATTTCTTTTTCAACATCTGGAAGTTTAAATATTGTAATAATTGTGCCAAGTTTAAATTCATTATTTTCATTTAATATATTAAAATTCATCACACTCACCCTATAATATTACCAACTACCATAAATATTATCGCCCCTATTAGCAATGTTCCTATTATTGTCAAAGTACTTATTGCTACATATCCTGCTCTTTTTTCATTTTCTAATTGTTTTACTCTCTTGCGAACATTTGCTTTTACCAATTCATTGGCTTCCTGCACTCTTTGAAAATCATTTTCATTACTATTAGCTTTAGCAAGTTCATTAAAAGTATTTTGCATGCGCTCAGCAAGTTCTATTGGAATAGCAGTAATATTATTCTCACTATCATTCCATCTCTTTACGTCATCAGGCTTAAAATTAGGCTGTCTATTAATATACTTTTCTTTTTCCATAAAGTCCTCCTACTCCCATTTAAATAACCTTACTTCTTCCATATCAATTCCATATTCACGTATATATGAATCATGATATTTTAATTTTTCTTCCATTAATCTTATTATCTTTTTACCCTCTCTAGTTTTACCAACCTCTAAATGATTAATTATATCAATAACAATATGATATCTATCAATTTCATTTTTAACTCTCATATCAAATGGTGTAGTAATAGTTCCTTCTTCCATATAACCATGAACACTAATATTTTTATTTTCTCTTTCATAAGTTAACTCATGAATTAATGTAGGATAACCATGATAATTAAATATTATTGGTTTATCTTTAGTAAATAACTTATTATATTCTACATTAGTAAGACCATGAGGATGTTTAGTATTTGGTTCTAATTTCATTAAGTCTACAACATTAATAAATCTAATCTTTATATCCGGAAGATAACTTCTTATAATAGATACCGCTGCCATATTTTCAAGTGTTGGAGCATCTCCAATTGAAACAAGTACTATATCAGTTCCTTTATTATCATTACTAGCAAATTCCCATTTTGACAATCCTTTAGCACAATGTTCTTTAGCCTCTTCCATAGTAAGCCACTGAGGACGCATATGTTTAGAAGCCACAATAACATTAATATAATTCTTTGTCCTTATAACATGATCAAAACATGAAAGAAGGCAATTACTATCTGGAGGTAAATATACTCTCACAATGTCTGCTTTCTTATTAGCTAGATGATCAATAAAGCCTGGATCTTGATGCGTATATCCATTGTGATCTTGTTGCCATACATTTGATGTTAATATATAATTTAATGAAGCAATATCCTTTCTCCAAGGAAGTTCATTAGCTACCTTTAACCACTTAGCATGTTGACTAGCCATAGAATCTACTATTCTTATAAACGCCTCATAACTAGCAAAGAAACCATGTCTTCCTGTTAAAAGATATCCTTCTAGCCAACCTTCACAAGTATGTTCACTTAAATATGAATCCATTATTCTTCCATCATATGATAAGTATTCATCATCCTTCTTTTTAGTTAAATACCAGCATCTATTATCTGCTTCAAAAATATGAGAAAGTCTATTACTCATAGTTTCATCAGGACCAAATGCTCTAAAATTATTTGGATTGCTTTTTATAATATCTCTAATAAATTCTCCAAGTACCCGCATATCTTCTTTTTCAATCTCACCTGGATGAGAAAACTTAACAGCATATTTATTAATACTTGGTATTTTTAATTCTTTTAATAGTAGTCCACCATTCGCATTAGGATTAGCTCCCATACGATTATATGGAACAAGTTCTTTTAAATAAGGCAGCAAATGACCATTATCATCAAATAATTCTTCTGGATGATAACTCTTCATCCATTTTTCTAATAATTTTAAATCTTCATCAGACTCTAATGGTATAGGTACCTGATGGCTTCTAAAAGTTCCTTCTATCTTTTTACCATTTACTACTTTAGGTCCTGTCCATCCTTTAGGAGTTCTAAGTACAATCATTGGCCAAAATACCCTAGCAACCTTATTATTATATCTTGCATCATACTGTATCTTTTTTATTTCTTTTATTATCTTATCTAGTGTTATAGCCATCTTCTTATGTAAATCCATTGTATTAGAAGCTTCCACTAAATAAGGTTTCCAACCATATCCATAAAATAATGAAGCAAGTTCTTCATCACTAATTCTTGAAAGAACAGTAGGATTACTTATCTTATAACCATTTAAATGAAGTATAGGTAATACTGCACCATCAGTCTTAGGATTTAAAAATTTATTTGAATGCCAACTAGTAGCAAGTGGCCCAGTCTCAGCCTCACCATCACCCACTACACAAGCGGCAATTAAATCAGGATTATCAAATACTGCTCCAAAAGCATGTGATAAACTATAGCCAAGTTCTCCCCCTTCATTTATTGATCCCGGTGTCTCAGGAGCAGCATGCGAAGCTATTCCCCCAGGGAAAGAAAATTGTTTAAATAGTTTTTTTAATCCTTCAGTATCTTCAGTAATTTCAGGATATATTTCACTATATGTTCCTTCTAAATATACATTAGATACAACAGCATTACCACCATGTCCTGGACCAGATATATATATCATATTTAAATCATTATTCTTAATAACTCTATTTAAATGTGTATATATAAAATTCTGCCCTGGTACTGTTCCCCAATGACCAACTATTTTTTTCTTTACATGACTCCATTTCAATTCTTCTTTAAGTAAAGGATTATCTACTAAATATAATTGTCCTACTGAAATATAATTTAATGCTCTAAAATAAGCATCTATCCTTTTTAATTCTTTATTAGAAATACCCATCATATCACACTCTCTATTCTATTAACTTAAGTATACCATAAATTTATACTCATATCAAGAAAAAAATGTTTTATTTTATTTCAATTTATGGTACAATTAATAAGGAGGAAGAAGTATGAAAATCATTGAACTTACAGAAACACAATTTAGAAATTATTCAAAATTACATAGCGCTAGAAATTACAAACAAACTACTGAATATGCTAATATGCAAGGTAATAAATTCTATTACTTAGGTTATATTAATGAAAAAGATAACACTTTAATGGGTGCTACTCTATTATTTGAAGATCATATTGGTAAAATAAAATTTGGCTATGTACCTGGTTCTTTTTTAATAGATTACAATAATGATAATTTATTCAAAGATTTTATCATGTCATTAAAAACCTATTTAAAAAATAAAAAATACGTTTATGTAACAACTGATAATATTTCTACTTATAAAATGTTTGGTAAAAACGATGAAGTTATATATTATGATACTAACATTATCAAATTATTTGATGATTTACCATTAAGAAGAATTGGTAAAGTATCACAAAAAAATGTTGTATTAGAAACAGAGAAAACTCCTGAAGAAACATTTAAATTATTCAATATAAATACTAAGAGAAATATTAACTTATCTGTACGAAGAGCAATTAATATATATATAGATGGTAGTGGTAACTCCATTCCACTAACTGATATGAATCCATTAATTAATAAAGACAAAATAGATAAATTAATTAGTAATTTTAATAGTGACGATGTTAAAGCAGAAATTTATTATGCTAAAATAAACCCTGAAGCATATGTTAATAACTATAGATATATTCTTAATAAAGAAGACAAAGAAAATGATCGTCTAAATGAACTTATGCAAAATATTAATATTAAAAAATCTAACTCTATAGTTAATAAAAAAATGACTTCAGACAAAAAAATAACTAAATATCAAAACGAAATTATTAAAGCTACTAATGTATATACAAAATATCCTAAAGAAGTTATCATCGGAGGCATTCTAATCATTAGAAATAATAGAGAAATATATTTTCTTGAAGAAGCCTATAATAAAGATTTAAAAGCCTTTTATTCATCGCATCTAATAAAATGGGAAATTATTAAAAAATATTTAAACCAAGGATATAAAATATTTAACTTCGGACCAATCAAAAGTACCAGTAAAAAAGATGGTAACTATACTTTTAAAATGGGATTTGGAGCTAAAGTATATGAATATATTGGAACCTATGATTTAGTAGTTAATAAATATATCTATTTTATAATTAAATTTATTGTTAAAATTAGAGAACTAATAAAGAGAATCACCAAAAAGTAATTCTCTTTTTTTATTTTAAATCACTACTTCCAAATGGATATGGACATAACTCTTTAACAGTATGTAGTTCTTTTTCACCATCATTACTATATAAAATAACTTCCGCATCTTTAGGAAAAAATTCACTTATTGTCTGACGACAAATAAAGCAACATGAAGATATCTTTGGACTATCACACATTACATACAATTTACTAAATTCTCCTTTAGTATATCCACTTGCTATCGCCGAAGTAATTGCTACTCTTTCAGCACAAATACTTCCACCATACGAAGCATTTTCTACATTTACTCCACCAAAACTTTTACCATCATTCATTAAACAAATACTTGCTACTCTAAAACCCGAGTATGGGCTATAACTATTTTTTAACAACCTTTTTAAACTTTCTTCCATTATATTCCTCCTTGTAAACTAATTATTTTAGGTATAAATATTATTGCTCCTATAACTAGAGAAATTATACACATAAGTAAAACAGCAAATGCCATAATATCCTTTACTTCACCTGCTATTTTGTTATATCCCGGACTAACTAAGTCTACTAACCTCTCTACCACAGTATTAATAGTTTCGCATACTAACACTAGTCCTATCATAATAATTATTATTATAAATTCTATTTTATTTACTCTAAATACATATGATAAAACAAGAACTATTATCCCTAAAAATATTTCTCTTTTAAAATTGTCTTCGTTTATATTAATAAATTTAAATCCATTAATACAATTCTTAACACTGCTGCTAAACTTCCTTTTAGATTTAGTCCTTGAAAGCATAGTAGTCCTCCTAATAAAATTATTTATCTATTTATACCGTATTCTTTAAGTAATTCTTCTTGTTTACCAAACATTTCTTTTTCTTCTTCTTCAGTCATATGATCATATCCAAGTAAATGAAGAAGTCCATGAGTTGCTAAAAAGCACACTTCTCTTTCCCTAGAATGATTATATTCTATTGCTTGATCATATGCTACATCAATTGCTATATATATATCTCCTAACAGTCTAAAATCATCATAAACAATATCAGGATTATCTTCTAAAGCAAATGATATAACATCAGTAATTCTATCTACATGACGAAATTCTTTATTAATTTCATGTATCTTTTCATTACTCACAAATATTATATTAAATATACCATTTTCAATTGTTAATTTTTCAACGACAAATTTCATATATTCTTGTAACTTAGTAATTTCTTCAATTTCTTTACCACTTTCATTAAATATCTCAAACATAATTATCCCCCTATCCAATTAAATACATTTATATTAAATGAACATATCATAACCAATACTAAAATTATTATTATAAGTATATCAAGTACAGTATCATTTCTAAATAATTTTATTTTTTTTCTTATAGCATCTAAACCAACATATATTAAAAATCCAAATATTCCACCTATTATATTAAGTATTATATCATCAATATCAAAAACTCTACCAATATAATATTGAACTACTTCTATAGTAAGTGAAGTAATAACTGTAAGAATAGTAGCTATACCAAGTTTATTATTTTTTAGTAAATAAGAAGATAAGAATCCAAAAGGAATAAACAAAACAATATTACCAATTATATTTCTAAAGAATTTGTAAGACCCAATATCATATCTGAATATCTCTTTAAATGGTGTAAAATTAGATGTTCCATAATTAACATCTTGAAATGTTACAACGTGAAACAAACAAAGTACATAAATAATTGCAAGTAAATATATTATTTCTTTGTGGAGTAAAAATTTTTTATGTTTAGTAATTAAATATGTAATTCTAAGACTAGATATAATTACCGTTATTATTATTAACATTGGCCATACATCAGGTAATACTTCCATAAATGTTTGTTTTATCACTTTTGACCCTCTCCTTTTTACTACATATTAATTATAACTTTTTTTTAATTATTTTTCAATAGAAAATTAAAGAAAAAATACCATTATGGTATTTAAACTTTTATTGTAAATTATTACTTATATTATTGTTATTATTAAATTCTAGCATCACATTATTTACTTCTAAGCCAATATTACTACTAGGTACTGGATTCTGAACACTAGTATTTAAATTATTATCCATATTACTATTCATATTATTATTAAAATCACTAACAGAATTATTAACGTTATCAGCGGAAGCCATATTCGTATCCATAATCATCATATATATTAATAATTTCTCATACAAAAGTAGTACCAAATTGTACTACTTTAACTACACTCTCTATTTTTAATTATCCAAATCATACTTATCTAAGTCTTCAGCAATTTCCAGTTGTGATTTAATAATATTTTTAACTCTGTTTTTATATACAGTAATATTCTTTTTTAAAAGCATTGCTTCATGCTCAGTCTTTTCAGCATTTAAAAGAGCTTCATGTACAATAGCATTAGCATTATTTCTAGCCTCATCCACTATCATATTTGCTTCTTCTCTAGCTAAACTTTTAATCCGATCGGAAGTCTCTTTCGCGGCCATTATAGCCTCAGTTACTTTAATTTCACTTACCTTTTCTTCCTTCAACTTCTCTTCTAATGAAGAGATTTTTGCTTGTAACATAGTATTTTCATTATTCATCTTTTCTAATCTTTTAATTACTATATCAATAAACCTATTTACTTCTTCAATGTTGTAACCTTCATTAACAACTGTAAATCTCTTCATAAAAGTCACCTACTTTATATTTTACCATTCTAAATCTGGATCATTTTTCTTTTTATTTTTTTCATCTTCTTCGGATATTGAGCCTTCAACGTTCACGTTTTTAGGAGTACATAAAAATATTCCTCCTCCTATTTTTTGAAGATCTCCTCCAATTGCGTAAACTGTTCCACTCAAAAAATCTACTATTCTTTTGGCTTGATCGGGAGTAACTCTTTTCATATTGACAACAACAGTATTTCTCTTTTTAAGATGATCTGCAATCTGTTGACTTTCAGAATATGCACGAGGTTCTAAAAGAATCATCTTTCCAGTTCCATTTGGAATAGTTACTTTTTCGGCATCATAGTATTCATCTTCGCTTACTTCATCCATTACTTCTTCAGTCACAAATTTTTTTAATTTATTTAGTGCCATACTCATCTCTCCTATTCTTCTTCATTTTACCATATTTTTTTATAAAAAACAATATCTTTTTTTATTTAATTACAATTTATATTATTTACCTCATATTTAAATTCATTAACTTTGTAATCACAACTATATCATTTAAACTAATCACTTTCTTTATTTACTACAAGTTATACTGTTTATCTCATATTTAAATCCTTTAACCTTACAGTCATAAGTTACTGATACTTTACTTTCTAAATTAATTTTTTCATCATTTACTGGATTAACTAGTTCACCACCTAAATAACCAGCATCCACTAATGTCTGTAATGTTATCTCTTTAGCAGTACCACTGCAATCAAAACCTAATTCATATTTATTTTGGTTAACATACATTTTAGTAGCGCTCTTAATATTATCAATCATTTTTTCACATGATCTTTCATTATTTTTATTTATTAGCACCATCACATTAGGAGCTAGTATTATTGATAATATTGCTATTATGGCTATTACCATTATAACTTCAATTAAAGTAAATCCTTTTCTATTCATCACTATCACCATGATATAATATTTTTTCTAACTTACCAGTACAGTTCATTTCATCACTTTCATAACTTTCACCTTTATATAAATACATAACACAATTATTTTCAAATATATATTTACCTGTATATGGAGCATCATATGGATAATTAGGTTGAATAGGATTAGTTATTTCTTTATTAAATTCATAATCTTTTTCTATATCACTAGTTACTGTATCTATTCTACTTTTTTTAGTACCTAGTAGTGTTAAATATGAACCTATTAAAATAACAAATAGAATAAGTAATCCATATAGAACCGCAGTTATAGCAAAACCTTTATTATTTAACTTCATAAATCCTCCTAATAAGTAATTACTTTCTTATCCGTAGTACCTAACTTATCTTTATTTACTTCTTTAATAACAATAGTAGTGGCATCTCCATCAGATATATATTTATTCTTCTTTAACATATTAAATACCATATCTATATCAAAATCCTTACCATTATTATCATAAGCACGACATCTCTTTAAGAAAGTCTTATCAAAATCTTTATCAAAACATGATACTTCAGGTTCCCAACCTACCCTTAAAGCAGCCTCAGTCTCATATGTTTTTCCATTATAACTAGTAGATAAAACATATTTAAAATTATCATGTGTTTTAACATAAGGACTACCAAATGGTAAAGCAATAATTTTAACATATTTACCAGGTATTACTTTCTCTAACTCATCATATACATAAGCTATTTCTTTTTGTACTCTATCACCACTAGATTTCTTAATATCTAAATGTGTCTGTGTATGATTACCTATATCATAACCATTATCTACCATCCATTTTAATATCTTATCATTATATTCACTTTGATTAAATATACCACCATTTACAAAGAATGTAGCAGTAACATTAGTATCAGGATGCTTCTTCTTAAATTCCTCTAATATACCAACTGCACTATTCTTATCAATAATAATATTACCGTTATCATCAAGACCAGTAACCTTAATATTATCTTCATTACCATCATCAAAAGTAAGTATAATAGGACTCTTACCATAACTAGCTTTTACAATACCATTAATATAATCATCTAGTCTAATCATTTCATAACCATTTTCATAATAGAACTCCAAGTCTTCTCTAAAAGCTTCCGGTGTTCTATTATAACCATCTTTATCTACATTACCACCTACTGTACCAGTACTATTACTAGTCTTTTCTCTAATACCATGATACATCATAATAGGTACTTTACCTAATTCATTAATACCATCACTAGCTAGTTTATCTTTATCTAATTTACCTAGTGATACTACTACATCAATTGAAGTAACATCTTTAATACTATCTCCCTCTTTAATGCTTTGACTAATTACTTTATCTTTCTCAATATTATCATCATATTCATAACTAATATTAACTTTGATATTCTTATCTTTACTAAAACTATCTACTTCTTCTAAAGTATTTAATTTTATCATTATATTCTTATCTTTTCTAGGCTCTATCTTATTATTCTTATTTAATATAAATAAACCTCCTAATAATAATATTAATACTAATACAATAATTACTACTACTAAACTTTTCTTTACTCTAGTTCTTTTTCTCATAATCTAATCTCCTCTATTTATTTAATTATAATACATTTTTATATTTTTGAAAAGATATATTTATCACCTTTCATAAAATGCCAAGGTCATTTCATGTCATTCCTAGTCTAAGGTCTAGGAATGAATAGTCATAAGATATCATATTCATGGTGAAATACTTTCTAACTAAAAAAGAAACAATTACTTATCTCTCTAATTAGTATTCTTTTTATGTGTTAAATATCCATTAGTATAGTTAGCCATACTTACCATATTTGTTACATTACTCGTATCAAAATTTGATAAATCTAGCGTTACTAAACTAGAACAATATGAAAACATATCACCCATCAACTTTACTTTTGATGTATCAAATGAACTTATATTTAAACTTACAAGTGAACTACAATTTCTAAACATCCCTCCATAGTAAAAAGACTATAAAATTTCACTAATATTTCTATTAGTTATTTCATAGTCTTTACTTATATTATTATTTATTATATTTAGGTTAGATTTTTGACCCCCCAACACGTTTATTTCCTGTTTTTTCTATTATCTATATAGACAACAAAGAAAAAGATTATCATAGCAAGTGCTACAACGTAATCCATTACTCAAATCTCCTAACCCCCTGAGGATGAAAGAAAACTTTTTTCATACAGAATCACTTCTCCCTCCCAGAGATACTCGGAAAAATGGAGAGACGCGCCTTATTGGCGTTACCTAAATAATTGTACTATAATAATAGTAAATAATCAATATATTATCGACTATTCTTTTAACTTATATACACATACAATTATTTATTATTCTTCTAAACTGTTAATACTATTAATATTAGAATATTTAATATTTACCTCTGCTTTATTTATATTACTATTATCTATTTTAAATAAATTAGTATAATCAATTAGAATATTTTTATCTTCTTCATTTACTGTTAAAGTAATGGTATCAGCACTATTATTATTTAATACTATATCTGACACTTTTACACTATATACAGTATCATTCTTAGTACCAAGTTTAATGAATTGTTTAATATTGTTAATATTTAAATATCTATATTCGATATAAGGATATATATCCTCAGCAGTAGTTAATATATAATTACCTCTAGTATCTAATATATAATATTTATCATTCATTTGATAAAAATATTCTTCTTTAGTACCAACTATTCTAGTAACAGACATATTATTACCTAATTTTTTACCAGAATATTTATATTTATTATTATCTATAGTAATATCTATATCATATTGATAATTATCTGTTATTTCATCTATAAATGTATTATTTATATCATTATCTTTTGGTATATTAGTACTCATACTACTAGAAATACGAGCAAAGATAATAATAACTAAAAAGAATATACCATATAACATTAATTCAATTTTTGCTCTTTCTCTTTTATCTTTCCATCTTTCTTTTAAAGAAAGCTTTTTCTTTGCATTTTTTTCTTCCATTATTCAAATACCTCTCCTATATATTCTTCTTTTTTAATACCATTAATAAAATCTTTTACTAAGCATCTCTTTTTACCTTCTAGTTTTATATCAATTAGTTTTATTACATAATCTAAAGTAGTAACATAAATACCATCACTAGTTATATCTACTATCGTACCAGGTTCCTTATTAGATTTAATATTAGTTTTTTCTGATTTATATATCTTCATTCTTTTATCATTAATAATAGCATAAGCTCCTGGTATACTAGATAATCCTCTAATTTTATTATGAACATTATCTATATTATCATTAAAGTTTACTTTTTCTTCTTCTTTAGTAATATTATAACCAAATGTTACTTCCTCTTCGTTTTGTTTTATTCTATCATTAGTACCATTTATAATACTAGGAAGGGTTTCTATTAATAAATCTCTACCTAAATATGATAATCTACTATAAAGTTCATCTAATGTTGTATCTTCATGAATAGGAGTACTCTTTTGACTTATAATATCACCACTATCCATTTTCTTATCCATATACATGATAGTAACACCAGCTACTTTATCACCATTAATTATAGCATGATGTATTGGTGCTCCTCCTCTTAATTTAGGAAGTAAAGATCCATGTACATTAATACAGCCATATTTAGGATAATCAAGAATAATACTAGGTATTATTTGACCATAAGCAGCAGTTATTATAATATCTGGATTAGTATCTAATATTTTTTGATATTCTTCTCTAATTTTAATAGGCTGAAATACTTCAATATTATTTTTTAAAGCTAATTCTTTACATGGAGAATATATAATTTTTCCTTTTCTATCTTTTTCTCTATCAGGTTGAGATACTACCATAACTACATTAGTATTCTCTATTAACGATTCTAATATTGGTACTGCAAATGAAGGAGTACCCATAAAAACTACTTTTATATTTTTCATTCATATCACCAATATCATTATATAGTATTTTTAAGTTTATTTCAATATTAACACGTAAAGAAAAAAAGAAAAGCACTAAAATAGTGCTATAAAGTAATCTCTCCTAATCTAATTAACTCTACTACCGCTTGAGCTCTACCCTTAACAGATAACTTTTGCATCGTATTAGAAATATGATTTCTAACAGTCTTTTCACTAATATTTAGTACATCTGCTATTTCTTTAGTAGTTTTATTCTCTATCAGTAATGAGAATACTTCTTTTTCTCTCTTAGTTAATATACCTTTACTCATAAATACCTCACTTCCCTATAGGGTGGTATATATCTGTTCATATTATTGTATTCAATATTCACAATTAAGTGCGGTATTTTTAACTATTATTTTTAGTATATGTATATACTATTGTTTCTTTATCACTAACATTCTTTAGTATAAGTATATTATCATCAATACTATATTCATATACTATATCTTTATCATTATTCTTAATAATTAACTTATTCTTCTTTATACTATAATTATAATGATCACAATTATAATTATCAGTCTCATTTTTCTTTATACATTTTTGAAATTCTTTATCATCTATAGATATATATTGATAACCATCATATATAAAATTATGTTTTTGATTATCAGAAGTATAAACTTCAGCAAGACTATTTCTATTCCATATACCATATAATTTTTCTTCTATAATCTTATTATTTTTATATTTAAGAAATAATATAGTAATAATAACAGTAATTAAAATAATTATTAATATTGTATAAATTATAATCTTTTTATTTTTTTGTTTCATTATTTCACCACCTATGCACAACCAGATGCTATTTGATTGTTATCTCTGTTATATACATATCCATTACGACAATAATATTTTTTCATATAATAGCTTTTTTGATCTGCTGTACAACCGCTAGAAAATACAAGGTATTCACCATTACAGCTACAAGGAATACCACATCCACTACCTGAAGGGGTACCTCCTGAACAATTTACTGTTAAAGTGTCACTTAAATACTCACCTGAAGAATAGCAGCCTAAATTTGGTACATAATACCATCCATTAGGTTCAGAATTAGCTTTAACTGTTATAACATCTCCACATGAAAATAGTCTAATTCTCTCTCCTCCGCCAGATTTACTCATACAATATAAGCCATTAATATCATTAACATACATTTTCTTAGTATTTAATGTCCATTTAGCATATAATGTTCTATTACCAGTTGTTTTATATACATTATTAATAAATGTTCCCGAACTATTCACATAATTAGTTCCACTACCATTAGTACCTGTATAATATCCACTAAATGTATGGTTTGTCTTAGTTGGCTTAGTAATATTATATCCATTAGATAAACAATTAGTTAAAGTACTATTTGTATAATAATAGCAAACTGTTCCATTAATAGTCTTAGTTGTATTATATTGATAATATACTTTTGTTGTTCCACTACTAGTAGCACCTTGACTATCTAGTGTAATTGTATAAGTAGATGCTACCCAGTTTACTCCTAATGTTACAGTACAATCTCCCTTAGATGCGTCACAGAAGTCACTTGCTTTATAAACTGTTGCTTGATTAAATACCTTTCCACTTAATGTACATCCACTTAAACATTTCCATTCTTGTCCCGATATAGCATTATGACCAGTTTTTGTAATATTTAAATATTTTGAATTATTATAATTTGGTAATCCATCTCTATCAGTACTACTTCCATAATTTAATGTAAAGAATGGATTAGAATAAGTACTTCCATTTGCAGCAGTTCTTGATACTACTCCACTACTATCTTGCTTCCATTTATAAATATTACCCGATGCATTAGTAGAACTAGTTTGAACAGTACCACTATTAGTACTAAATTTTATATTAACCTTATTAATTTTCCATACTGCATAAAGAGTAATACTCTTATTATCAGAATACGTTCCCCCTGGTTGATAAGTAGCTGTCGTTGCACTACTACTTGTACCCCATCCTTGGAAAGTATATCCTACTCTTGTTGGTTTAACACTACTTAAAGTTAAATTATTATTAGTAGTCTTTGTCTGACTAGCAGGAGCTCCACTTCCTCCATTTGCATTATAACTTACCGTATAAGTATTTAATTTAGTAATTGGATAATATGTAGAATTTGTTGATATACTTTTACTAGTATTAACATTCCAACTACTAGTAGTAGCACTATTACTAGTATTCCATCCTATTATTTCATAACCATTTTTCTCAACACTAGGAGAAGTAACACTACAAGTCTTACTCTTTTCAGCAGTACATAATTTTTCAATATCCGTAGCAACACCACCAATTGTATCAGCAGTTCCTTTTTTAAATACTATTTTATATACTGATATTTCTTTTACTGCTTCAGCCATATTATTACTTTTATCTAATGTTCTTGCAGTAATCTTACCATTACCATTCTCTGTATGTGTTATATTAATATTATTATCTAAAGTCTTATACCAAGTAAATCCTTTAATCTCCTTAGTATTACCATCTTGACAAGTAAATATATTATTACTCAAAGTACATTCTTGTACATCTTTATTACTTGTTCCTTTTATCGTAGAATTAAAGTAATATCCAGCCTCCCCATTAATACCATCATTTTTATATTCAATATTAACATTATTATTAATAGTAATAATAGGATCTTTAATCTTTTTAGTAGTTCTACTCTCAGTATTAGAACATAAATAATTACCTCTACTAGTTTTTATACATACTCTTAAATAATATATAGAGTTTTGTTTTAGTCCCAATAACTTACAATCATTGCCTTCTATAGTACCTGTCTCTTTTATATTCGCAGAGCTATCACCATACATGCACACTCTATCAGTAATTTCATCTTCTGAATCAGTTATAGCATCACTAAATGGTGCATCTATTTCATCAGTATAACTATCACCTTTATCTAATTTAGGATAACTAATTATTTTTTCATCACTAATACTACCACTACATACCTTATAGTCATCACTATTGATATCAGTTAATATTTCACCATTACTATTAACTGAAGTAACTTTATTTTTCTTTACTAAAACATAACTATGTATATTAAACTTATCACTTTTAATATCGGCTTTTTTATCAAGTAATCCTTTATTCATAAGTTCTTCAATAGTTACACAAAAATATTTTTCTTCCTTATCAATAATATTTTTCCAATAATTTTCATCATTAGTTTTTTCATTAGCATAAGTTTCACCTGCATCTATTATACTACCTTCACTTATATCAGAAGCCTTTCCCTTAGAATTATTATAAGCCTTAATAATTCCAAAAGTAGCAAAACCTAAAATAAGTCCAATTACCACAATAACTACTAATAATTCTATTAGAGTATACCCTTTTTTATTTAACTTCATATCAACCACCTATCTTAAAATAATTATACAATAAATAAAAAGAAGTAGCAATACTTAAACCCTAATTGGATTAAAATCTACTTCTACATCTATCTTATTATTATTTTTATACATATCAATAATAAAATTTAAAGTACTAATTAAATTATCTTCTTTTTGATATTTAATAATAATCTGATAATGATAAATATTATTTATCTTAAATGCACTACTAGTAGTAGGACCAAGTATAATTGAATTACCAAGTTTACTTCTTAAATAATTACCTATCTTATTAGCTTCTTTAAATCCACCTTCATAATCTCTTGAAGATATACTAACTAATGCTAAATAATAATATGGAGGATATTTAAGCATCTTTCTAATACTCATTTCTTCCTTATAAAATTTTAAATAATCATGATTTTTAGCTAACATAATACTATAATGATCAGGATTATAAGTTTGAATAATAACTTCTCCCTTTGAAGTACTTCTGCCCGCTCTTCCTGCTACTTGTGAAAGTAACTGAAAAGTATTTTCACTAGCTCTAAAATCTGGAGCCATAAGTGAAGAATCTACTGATACTACTCCTACTAAAGTAACAAGAGGAAAATCAAGTCCCTTAGCAATCATCTGTGTACCAATTAAAATATCATATTTATGCTCACCAAAATCATCAATAATCTTCTGATGTTCTCCTTTTTTACTAGTAGTATCAACATCCATTCTAACTATTCTAGCTTTAAATAATTTATTTAATTCTTCTTCTAATTTCTCAGTACCAAGTCCAAAATCTCTTAACTTACTACCACATTTAGGACATACCTTACTAGGTACTTTAGCAGTACCACAGTAATGACACTTTAAATTATTACTTGTCTTATGATAAGTATAAGTAACATCACACTTAGGGCACTTCTCAGTATAGCCACATTCCCTGCAGCTAATAATACTAGAATATCCTCTTCTATTAAGTAGAATAATACTTTGTTCCTTTCTATCTAGTTTTTCTTTAATCTTACACTTCAAAGTATCAGATAAAATAAAATTACCCTTCTTAACTTCTTCTTTCATATCAATAATTTCAACATTAGGCATTGTACTACTACTAGGTCTTTTAGATAATACTAATAATTTATATACTTTGTTACCTGCTCTAGCAAAAGATTCCAAACTAGGAGTAGCACTTCCCATAACTACTGGACATTTATGATATTTACTTCTAAGAATAGCAATATCTTTAGCATTATATCTAGGATGATTCTCTTGTTTATAACTACTAGTATGTTCTTCATCTATTATAATAACTCCAATATTATTAAAAGGAACAAAGATAGCACTTCTCGTACCAATAACAATCTTAGCTTCTCCAGTAGTTATCTTTCTATATTCATCATATCTCTCAGTATCAGATAATTTAGAATGTAATACTGCTACTACATCACCAAATCTCGATATAAACTTTCCTACTACTTGAGGAGTTAAACTAATTTCTGGTACCAACATAATTGCCTCTTTACCTAGTTTTAAAGCTTCTTCAATAATACTCATATATACTTCAGTTTTACCAGAACCAGTAACACCATATAATAAATAAGTATTAGCTGTTCCAAATGAATTAACTACTATATCCTTAGCCTTTTCTTGTTCTTCATTTAATACTACCCTCTTATAATTACTTATCCCTGTATAAGAGTATCTTTTATCTTCTTCTAAATATATTTCACCAAGACCATTTTTAATAATAGTATTAATAGTACTAGACATCTTAGTAATAAGAACGTCTCCTTCTTTTAACTTACAAAGTAAATTAACTTGTCCTTCATACTTGCAACTACTAATATATTTATCTATCTCTTCAATACTCTTAGTTCTTCTTAAATATTTATTATATTTAATCTTAATATTAGTATTAACTTTAGCTTTTAAAGCTTTAGGAAGCATTACTTGATAAGCACTAACAAGTGAACATAATAAATGTTTACTCATATATTTACCAAGTAGTATCATCTCTTTATTAAGTACTGGCCTATCATCTACTACATCACTAATATCCCTAATCTTACTCTTATCATAATCAGTATCATCAAGAATATTCATAACAAACCCTTCTAATTCCATTTTACCAAAAGGTATTCTAACTCTAATACCAATCTTAATATTATTCCTAAATACTTTGGGTACTTTATATACATAATACTGATCTACTGCTTTAGCACTAATTTGTGTCAATACTTCTACATACATACTAATATCACCTAATAACTATTATACTAAAAACTATCTCTAAAGTACATAATAATATTAAAAAAATAAGACTCTAATCAAATACTTTAGTCTTATTTTTGCTTATTTAATTTAAAATAAATGTTATTAATATTGTTGTTATTGATAATATTAAACTCAATGTAATTAACATTAAATATGTAATATTTCCCCTACTATGCCTTGATGGTGATTCTACAATATAATTCTCAACAGTTTGATTCATAACTTGCGTAGCGGCTATTTTATACTTTTTTTTAAATTCTAATAATGTCTTTGTCATTTTTAAATATCCTTCTTTACTCATATTACATGATACAAATTCATCATATGGAAAGACTATTTTTTCTGAAGAACCAATTTTTATTTCTCTTGGTTCATGGTTTTTTCCAAAATCCCATATTTGATATTTATCTTTAAATTCTTCATATGGTATTATATTACCATCTTTTACAGCTTGAGCTAGAAAACTATTAACAGCATTTATAAAAGAACCACCATTTTGAAGTATCCAGTATTCTACTCCAATTCCTCCTAATCCACCTTCTGCCTCAGAAGATCTTCTTGATTTATAAGCCTTGCCAGCTTTTAAAATCTTTTTAGCATATACTATATTTGCTTTAACAAGTGGAAATTGTTCTGGATATTCTTTTTCTATTGTTCTTAATAAATCAGATAAACAAGTATCTGTTGAATAATCAACTTTATCTCTCTTCTGAGTAAACGAAATATCTATATCAATTGGCTCTTCTATTCCATCTAACTTAATATCTTTTCCTCTAAATCTATTATCATGTGATATATTTGTTTGGGGAGAAAATAAAGAATTAAGATCTCTAATTACAGCAGCAGTATTATTTAAATCATTACGACCAACTCTAGTCATAAAATCATAATCTGCATCCCCAGGAACATTTGTGCCTCTTGATGTTGATCCTGTCTCTAACAAATCAATATTACCTTGTGATAAGTCATTTAATATTGTATCATTTATTTGTGTTGCTCCTAATGAAGATACTAATATTTCTTTTATTTTATCAGTAATAATTTTTCTTCTTTCTTGTTGCTTACTTCTATCTTGTTGCATTTCAGTTACAAGTTCTTCAATACCAGGAAAATATAATAGTGATGTATCCGCTAGTGGATATGCTTTTTCTTCTTCAGTAATTGTTTTATAACGAGAAATTCCATCTAATTTACTACGAATAGTATCATATTCTTTTTTTGTAAAAACTAATTTACCAGTAAAGTCATATACTGGTTTATATATACCTTTTTTAGCAAGTAACATTTTTAAGCGAATCAAATCATCATAAGCATCTGAAGTCTGATTAACATAATTAACACTTCCATCTTCATTATATGGTTTTAATGAATTTATTTCAAAACTCTTTTTATATATAATATAATCAACATCTGTTACTAATGAATAGCCTGTTCTGGCACCCCAACGTGTGGCATTTACACCGCTTGAAAATTCGGTAGAAAATACTTCTAACTTCATTGGATCATAAGGTGTATCTATGTTATCATTATTATCTCTTGTAATTCTAATATTAGGATTACTTTTATCAGTTACAAGATAAATATTACCAAAAACAAAACCAGTTGGAGTATTCCTTATGCAATCATATATTGTTTTTTTCATACCATTTTTTGTATCTATTAATGAAAAATCTATATCTAATGGTGTCTGGTCAGAAGTACTTGTTCCCTGAAGAGGGCCCAAAAATTCTTTACAAACATTTCCAAAATCTAGTGATGCCTCAAGTGTATCAATATTACCTATACATCTTAAAAGGTCACCATCTTCAAATGAAAATATTTGCCTTTTAATTGCATTACTTTCTCCTAATCTTTCGGCTTTTTCATAAGAATTTATAATATAACTATTTAAACTTTCAAAAGAATCAAATCCAGCATAATAAGCAAAACTTCTAATTATTCTATCAGGTAAATTATGCCTATCTGTTGGAGAAAATTCTTTACTTAAAACCTTAATTTTATCCTGTAATGATAAATTATCAAGTATCATATTTTTACTTTTAATCTTATTTTCTTGTAATGTCTCTAAATGTGAAGAAAAAATATCTAATATATTCTTTTCTTCAAAAGTTAATGATTCAAAAGTTCTTTTCCCCGATACTATATCTAAATACAAATCATTTCCTACTTTAATATTATTCATATAATCTATTAGTGATCTATCAGCAGAACAAATTGATATCCTTAATAAATCATTAAATACCATTTGCATTCTAATATCTCTATCAGAACTATTTCTTCTTAAATAGGCCATTCTTTTTTCTAATGGATTTGCATTTAATAAGTCAGGTGAAATTCTACTATTTTTATCAAAATTAAATGTCCATTTATTAAAATTTGGATATAATATCTCAAAACACTTAAATACTTTTGCAAATAATGGAAGATTATTTTTTTCAAAGATTTTTTCTATTTTTGCAAATACTTCTAAAGGATCATCTTGTTCTAATGCACCATCAATAATTTGATCCCTTAGTTTATAAGCTTCTTCAGAATTAGTTAATTCTACTTTTTCATACAAACTGTAAAGTTCACCTATTTTATCTTCAGTCAAGTAAAAAAATTTTTCCTTTATATATTCTATCATTTTAACTGTATTTCGATAAAAATAGCTATGTTTTAATTCAATCGTTTTTCTTAATTTTGCTATTATAATAGAAATATCTTCATTATTTTTATTATTATTTTTCAATTCCCAAAATCCATTATCATAAGCTGCTTTTATAACCTCATCTGTTAATGCTCCTTTTAGAACATAATTTAAATTATTAGGATTTTGTTTCACAGCATATAGCATTACTTTTGGATTTTGTTTTAATTTATAGTTTGCTATTTCACCACGAAAAACATACTTTCTTGTTGATAAGGCTATATCTATCATTTCATCTGTCAGAGCTTCATCTAAAGCATAATTTAAATTATCAGGATCTTGCTTTACAGCTTCCAACATTACTTTTGAACTTTGTTTTAATTTATCGTTTGCTTCTCTAGCATCAAAAACATACCTTCTTGTTGATAAGGCTATATCTATCATTTCATCTGTTAAGGCTTCTTCTTTAACATAATTTAAATTGTTAGGATTCTGCTTTACTGCATACAACATTACTTCTTGGTTGTGCCTTAAATACATACTTGCTTCTCTGGCATCAAAAACATACTTTCCAGTTGATAAAGCAAAATCAATTATTTCGTCTGTTAGTGCTTTACCTAAAACATAATTTAAATTATTAGGATTTTGTTTTACAGCATATAGCATTACTTTCGGATTTTGTTTTAATTCATAACTTGCTTTTCTACTATCAAAAACATACTTTCCAGTTGAAAAAGCAAAATCAATCATTTTATCTGTTAGATGACAAGAATCAACATAATTTAAATTATCAGGATCTTGTTCTATAACATATTTTATAATTTCATCAGTTAATGCATTCTTTGAAAGGTAATGAATATTGTTTAAATCTTGTTTTACAGCATATAGCATTACTTTTGGGTTTTGTTTTAATTTACGATTTGCTTCTCTACCATCAAAAATATACTTTCCTGTGGATAAAGCTATATCTATCATTTCATCTGTTAATATCAAATCTGAAACATAATTTAAATTATTAGGATCTTGTTTTACAGCATATAGCATTACTTTTGGATTTTGTATTAATTTATAACTTGCTTCTCTACCATCAAAAATATACTTTTTTGTGGATAAAGCTATATCTATCATTTCATCTGTTAGTGCTTCATCTTCTACATAATTTAAATTATTAGGGTCTTGTTTTACAGCATATAGCATTACTTTTGGATTTTGTTTTAATTTACGATTTGCTTCTCTACCATCAAAAATATACTTTCCAGTTGATAAAGCAAAATCAATTATTTCGTCTGTTAGTGCTTTACCTAAAACATAATTTAAATTATTAGGATTTTGTTTTACAGCATATAGCATTACTTTTGGGTTGTGTCTTAAATTATAACTTGCTTCTCTACCATCAAAAACATACTTTTCAGTTGATAAAGCAAAATCAATCATTTCATCTGTTAGGAATTCATTCGGAACATAATTTAAATTATTAGGATCTTGTTCTACATCTTTTGTTATTAATTCTGTTATAGTATCAGTGTCTGCTAATGATTCTAAATTATATTGATTTTTGACTAATATTTCTAAAGCTTCTTTCTCTGGTGCCGTGGATGTAATTATTTTTCTTATTAGTTTGGTTATATTCATATCTATTACCTCTTCTAGTATAATTTTACTATAATTCTTATGATTGTACAATAAATTTCAAATATTTTATTAAAAAAAAAGAGATTAGCTCTCTTTTATATATTTATACCCGTCATAAGTTAGCATATTTCTACTAAAAATAATTTTATTTTGAATTATATTATTTATATTATTAATATAATCACTATCAATATCCCCACTATATTTACCATTAAGACTATTATATCTACCACTATCAGTAATCCAAGATAAATTATCTAAAATAACCATACCTTCACTATTAGATAAAAGATCAGAGCCTGCGAATAATCTAGAATCATATCTAATATTAAATAAATTATATATCGTAGGTAAAACATCAATAGGCATACCAGTCTTACTAATATTAACATTCTTCATCTCACTATTATATATCACAAGAGAATTATGATTAATCTCAAATAACTCATCTCTCTTATAACTAGATAATTCATTAATCTCATCTAAATCTAACCCATAAGGATAATGATCCGCTAGCATAACAATTACCGTATCCTTAAGAATACCCTTATCATCTAACTTCTTAATTAAACTCTCCATCGCCCTATCAAGTTCAATCTGTGTAGCAAGATAAGCCTTAGCCTTATCACTATAATCTAAGTCTTTAACCATATCCCAATTCTTACTAACAATACTATTACTCTCTTTATCATAATCAAGATGTCCTGATACCGTCATATAATAAGTCATAAAAGGTTTATCACTATCAATATAATCATTAATACTAGTATTAATCATCTCAATATCACTCTCAGGCCATATATCACAGTTAATATCAAGTCCCATATTACATGCTTTAAAATTATCAAACCCTAAAGACTTAAGATATTTATATCTATTCTGAAAATAACCATTATGAGCATGATAAGCATAAGTATTATATCCTTTTTCTTTAAATACAGTAGCTAGTCCATAAGGAAAACTATTCTCCCCACTCTTCCACTTAGTCAAAGTAGCATAATTAGGATATAACCCCGTAAGAGACTGAGCTTCTCCTCCAATTGTCGATAAATAATAAGGTACATAAAAATTATCAAAAGTAAACCCATTATGAATAAGCCTATATAAAGTAGGAGTTCTCTCTTCATCTACCCCAATCTCACTATAAGATTCCGCTACTACAAAAATAAGATTCTTATTTTCAAACATCCCACTATATTTATTCTTACTAGTACCAGGATTATCTTCAATATATTTCTTAATATCCTTATTTAATTTATCACTATCTAAATCCAAATCAAGAATATTCTTATCATAAACAAATAATTCATCATTATCATCATTCTCTTCATAATTAACTTCAATTACCTTATCATCAAATCCAAATATATTCCTATATATATCTAACCCTGTACTAGATAATACTCCCATCTTCTGAATACTAAGAGGAATATTATTTGTATTATAATATAAATCATATAAAGAAATATCACTACTATTCTTAGTACTATTAATATATAGTCTATAAGATAAGAAAGATAAAGGAATAAGAATAATATAACCAAATAAATACTTCTTATTACCCTTTATATCAAAATCTAGTTTTCTTCTAAAAATAATAAGTAAAATAAAAGGTAAAAAGAACAATACCAAATAGTGGATATTACTAACAATAACCTTAATAGTCTCTCCTGCAAACCCCATAGCCTGATCAGACAACTTAAAACAATCTAAAGAAAAGAAAGTCTGTAAGAAAGCCTTAAATATCGTCTCTAAAGCAAACCAAAAACAAAAAATAAAATAAATAATATAACCAAATATTCTATTTACCTTCTCACTCCATATAGTCATTAAAATAGTCATAACAAAAGAAACAAATAAAGAATATATAAGTATACTAAGTACTTCACCCTTAGAATAAATATCAAAAGAGATGAGAGCAAATACCATCTCAAAAAATATTAACACCAAATAATTTATTCCATTAATCTTTAATATTTTCTTCATCTTACCCTTCACCTCTAATAAGTATATTATTTCTTTTTATAATTATTATAAAATTCTTCTTTTAATTCTAAGAATCTATCTTCTTTAATAGCTTCTCTTATCTCTTCCATAATTCTAATTAAAAATCTTAAATTATGAATAGATAAAAGTCTTTGACCTAAAGTCTCATCTGCTACTAAAAGATGTCTAATATAAGCCTTAGTATAATTTTTACAGCATTTGCAGTCACAGCTTTCATCTACTGGAGTAAAATCTTCTTTATACTTAGCATTTCTTAAATTAATCTTACCATTTCTAGTAAAAGCATGACCGTGTCTAGCAAGACGAGTAGGAAGTACACAATCAAACATATCTACTCCTCTTTCTACCCCTTCAAATAAATCAGTAGGTTCTCCTACTCCCATTAAATATCTAGGTTTATCTTCTGGTAAATATTTAATACCATATTCAATCATTTTATACATCGTCGGTTTATCTTCTCCTACTGAAGTACCTCCAATAGAATAACCATCAAAACCTAATTTAACCGTCTCTTTACAAGACCATTCTCTTAAATCTTCAAATTCTCCTCCCTGTACAATACCAAATAAACTTTGATTAGGATTATTAAAAACAGCCTTCCCTCTCTTAGCCCATCTAATAGTTCTCTCAACACTATTCTTCATATATTCATGAGTTACAGGATATGGAGGACATTCATCAAAACTCATAGCAATATCACTATCTAATTTATTTTGAATTTCAATACTCTTCTCAGGTGTTAAGAATAATTTCTCTCCATTAATATGACTCTTAAATACTACTCCCTCTTCACTGATATCCTTAGGTTTAGCCAAACTAAATACCTGAAAACCACCACAATCAGTAAGAATAGGACCATCATAATTCATAAACTTATGAAGTCCTCCTGCTTTAGCAACAATATCTTCTCCTGGTCTAAGCCATAAATGATAAGTATTAGATAATATAACACCTGCTCCTATCTCTTTAATTTCTTCTGAATCAAGAGTCTTAACCGTAGCCTGAGTACCTACTGGCATAAACATTGGAGTCTCAAACTTACCATAGTTAGTCTCTAACGTTCCATATCTAGCCTTAGTATCTTTATCTTTATGTAATAATGTATATTTAACTTTCATAATACGCCTCATTTCTTACTAATTATATCAAATATAACAATTAAAGTAAAGATTATTTATTCTCCTCCTTCCATGAAATGCCAAGGTCATTTCATGTCATTTCTAGCCTATAGTCTAGAAATGAATATCAGCCATATCTATTATATTCACGGTGAATACCTAAAAAAAAGAAAAGAACTCTGTCACTTAAGATAATAATATAAAATCATATCCCAAATATTCTAAATGAATAGTAGTACAAGTTCTTTTCTATATAACCACATAAACTTTATGAGCAAGACAACAAGGCTTGCTCATACCATGGAAAACATAAACTTGTTTATGGTTGAAATGGAAAAAAAGATATTAAACATCTTAACCCATTCTTCTTTTTATATATTTATCAATATAGTCAAAATATTTCTCAAATCTTTTCTTATCTTCTAGTACAGAATACATTTTCCATATAAGTTGTGATTTATCTAAATACACATAACTATAATCAAAATTTAAGTCATAGATCATAGCAAGTACAGATATAATCTCATCATTATAACTCATAACATCCATTTTATTAATACTCTGTTCATTAAAGAAATTCTCTTCTACTTTTAAAGATATATCTCCACCTTCTTTAACTAAACTCTTATTAGTTCTTAAATAAAATATATCTAACTTATCAGCATCTCTTATAATCTTACAAAATAATTTACTTCTATTACCTAATGAATAAGGAATAGCAATCTTATTATGATATTTAATAGCGGTATATACAGTATCATAGTCATTAATATCTAGATCATAATCTACAATTTCTTTATTCTCAAATAATCTTTTAACTGCTAAATCACCATGATCAATAGAATCCTTATCACTATAAGTTTTATACTTAGTCCATTGTTCAAACCTAGCATAATCATGTAATAACCCAATAATACTGGCAAGAGTTATATCTTTATCATCTAATCCTAAATATCTACTGATAAGTATAGAAAGATCCATAACTCTAAGAGAATGATAATACTTTCTCTCAATAGCGGTTTCCCTTATATCATAATGTTCATAATGTTTTCTAAATAGTTCTCTTCTCTTATCCATAACTATCCTTCTACTGATTAAGTTCAAAATATTTATTAACAATCTGTGCTGATATTCTTTTAGTAACTCCTGACTGTGCTACATCTGGAATACCAACATCCGGTGATACCACTACTATACTCATTCTAGGATTGTCACTAGGAGAATATCCTACAAATGAAGAAGTAATAGTTTCCGTATCTACTTTATTATCTCCATCTGTATCAATAAAACTTTGACTAGTACCTGTTTTACCAGCAGAATTAGTATAATAACCCATATAACCATATCCTAATCCTCTTTGAACAACCGCACTAAATCCTTCTCTTACTCTATTAATATATTTATCTTCTACTGATAAAGTTCCCATTACCTTAGTTTCAGCTTTATATATAAGTGAACCAAACTTATCACCATTATCACTTGCTTTATATACTTCTTTTAATAAATATGGTTTTAATCTCTTACCACCATTAGCAATGGTATTAATATATTGTGATAATTGTATTGGTGTATAAGTATCATATTGTCCTATCGAAAAGTCAAGTAAATGACCAGGTAATTTACTAGTACCCATATATCCTAAACTTTCTACTGGCAAATCAATACCTGTCTTTTTACCAAGGCCAAATTCAGCATACATATCACGATACTTCTTAAAAGCTTCTTCATCTAATGATAATCCCTTATCATATTCATATTTTCCTTTACCTACACTAATAGCAATCTTATACTGATATACATTTGAAGAAAATGCTAAAGCATATATATCATCAATATCACCCATTGTCCTCCAAGAGCATTTTAAAGGCGTATCTTTTATCTTAAGACATTCATCATACTGATGACTACCAATATCAATAGCTCCATATTTATATCCAACCATCATTGAAGCCCCTTTAACTACTGATCCAGGAGTTACCGGTAATGTTACAATACCAGGAGTATAATCCACTATTACCTTAGAACCATCTTTATCAAGTGCTTGTTTACCACCCATAGCAAGTATCTCTCCCGTATTAGGATCTGCTACTACAGCAAATGATCTATTATAATAAGTAGTACCTGCTTCTCCTTTAGCATTATATACCTCATTAGATAAAACATCTTCTAAATGTTTTTGTAAATTAATATCAATAGTAAGAACAATATCATTACCTCTTTTACCTTCACTTACTAATTCATAACTATTATCAGATAATAATCTATACTTAGCTTTAGTTCCCTTTAAATAATCTTCATACTGATATTCTAAGTAAGATATTCCTACTCTATCATCTAATGAATAACCTTTCTTTAAATAGATTTCTGCTAATTCTGAAGGTATACCTTGATTATTTGAAGATACACTACCTAAAATACTCTTAAAAGTATCTCCATATAAATATACTCTTTCCCAATCTAACTTAGTATTAAAACCTTTTAAGTTATCAATGTTTTCACTTATATAAGCATATTCTTCTTCACTAACATCCTTATTTTTAATTACTTTCTCAGCATATGAATATCCCTTATTCATTAAATAATATATATAAGCTGCTTTTTTATCTCTTTCATCATAGGTACTTATTTCTTCATCTAATCTTTCATATATAAGTTTTTCTATATCTTTATCATTTAGTTTTCTTTTATTATATTCTTCCCACTCTTTATCAGTAATCTTCTTTTTACATTCTTTATAATGTCCTTTGTAGTAGAAGGTTTTTAATCTATTTTCATTAACTTTAGAATAGTCTAAATTTATATTATCCGCTACTGTATAGGCAAGTTCTATTTCTTCTTTATTAGTTATTCCATTTTGTTTCTTATAATATATTGTCTTAACGCCTTCATTATCTACAAGTAAATTATAATTCCGATCATATATTCTACCTCTTGGAGCACTAGTACTTTCTACTGTCTTTTCAGTAGCCATAGCAAGGCTCTCTTTATAATCATTCTCTTTAATTATCTGTAGATAAAATACTCTACCTAATATAATAGTATATAGTATAACAACTACAAAAATAAGTCCACCATATCTTTTATCAATAACCTCAGTAAGATTTCTCTCATCTTTTTTAACTTTATTTAGAGGTCTACTATTTTTCTTTATAACTAATTTCTTATTAACCTTTTTCTTCTTAGATTTATTTATAGGTTTCTTTATTAACTTTATCATTTTATCAACCATCCATTTATTATTATATCATATTTATCCCAATTATACATATAGTTAATTAGGGGAATTTATGAATATTTATCTAATTAGTGAATATGTAAACAGATTAAAAAAAAGTGATATTACTTATTATGCTGAAAAACAAGGTATATCTTTAGACAAAGAAGAAATAGAACTAATATATAACTACATAAAAAAAGATTATAAAACTATTATCTATGGTAATCCTAAAGATATCTTAAATGAAATAAAATTCAAAGTAAAACCACTTACTTATAATAAAATAGAAAACTTATATATAAAATTTAAAGATAAAATAGATATGTTTACACAAAATATAAGAGAAGGCTAACCTTCTCTTATTTTAGTTATTAAATTACTATCAAACTTTTTATTTCTTATCATTTCTATTTCATATTTATATGGAGGATATACTTTATCTTTACTATTATCTTCTTTAGTAACATATGGTGTTTCTAATATTCTAGGTATTCCATCTAATCTTTCATTATAAATAATCTTAATCAAATTATCAAAACCAATAGTACCAAAGCCAATATTTTCATGTCTATCTTTATGACTATCTATCTCATTCTTACTATCATTAACATGAATACAACCTATTTTATTAATACCAATTACTTTATCAAAATCATCAAGTACCATATCAAACTTACTCATATCATAACCAGCATCATTTAAGTGACAAGTATCTATACATACTCCAATCTTATCTTGAAATTTAACTTTATCAATAATAGCTTTTAATTCTTCAAATGTCTTACCCATCTCATTACCTTTACCAGCCATTGTTTCTAGTAAGATAGTTACATCATAATCATTATCTAATATTAAATTTAATCCTTTACTTATATTATTAATAGCTTCTTCTCTAGAACAATTAACTGCTGATCCTGGATGTAATACTAAGTATTTAATACCTAAAGTACTACATCTTTCTACTTCGTTTATAAGAAATGATACTGAAAAATCAAAATTATTAAAATTAGCTAAATTAACTATATAAGGAGCATGTACTATTACTTTTTCTAAAGCAATATTATTTTCTTTCATTAATTTATATGCTTCCATTGTAAGAGAATCTTCAATAACACTTCTATTAGTATTTTGTGGGGCTCCTGTATAAAACATAAAAGTATTTGCCTTATAACTTAGTGCTTCTTTAACGCTTCCAAGTAACTGACTTTTATTATTATATGATACATGACTACCTATTATTAAATTCATATTATCTACCTCTTTCTATAACATTATACTATATTTTTAGTAAAAGAAAAAGACTTATTTCTACCTTTCACTCTAAGCCAAGGTCTTAGAGTGTTGTTATTAGCCTAAAGTCTAATAACAAGATATCAACCATATATATTATATATAAGCATAAGTATATACCAAAAAAAGAGGATTTCTCCTCTTTAATTATTAACTAGCTAATTTTTTTACCATTAGCATCAGTACTAAATGAATATTTAGAACCAAATTTACCAGATGTAGCACCAATTAATAATACTTCAGCATGACCTGAACCATTTAATCTAATTGACGAACAATTAGCACTCGTTGGATCACCAGAACCACTATAAGCTGTACCATCTAATTTGATATCAGTTGAAGTTAAACCATATAGTACATCTAAAGATTTAGCATCTGTTCCAGTTCCTTTTACAGCACTTAAGCATTGCCATGTAGCAGTAGGTTTTGCGCCATTTAATATAGATGTATAGTTAGTACCAAATGCCATTTCATCTTTAACAACACTCTCATCATACCAAGTAGCAACTTCTTTAGATAATGAGTTAATTGTAGATAATCTAGCATCATCAATTGATGATAATATTGTAGGTACAGTAACTACTACGATAATAGCAAGTATTACGATAACTGCTAGTAACTCTATTAAAGTAAATCCTTTTCTATTTAATTTTTTCATTATTTTAATCCTCCTCTATTTATAATATAATCTTACCATAAAATAATTTCTTAGTCAATTACTTTGTGATAAATATTTACATATTTGTCATTATATTTTTTATTCTTTATTAATGTTAAATTATCATAATTATCTTTTAATTTATCAGTACTATATTCTAATACTAATATACCATTATTATATAATAAATCATATTTATTAACTAGATTAATTATTTCTTCTGCTACTTCTAATTTATAGGGAGCATCCATTAATATGATATTAAATTTTATATTATTATTTTTAAAATATAATAAAGCATCTTTATAATCTTTATTTATTACTATACTTTTATCTTTGATATTTAAGTTATCTATATTTTTATTAAGATATTTTAATATTTCTTTACCATTATCTACGAAATAACATTTGTTACTTCCCATGGATAATGCTTCTATTCCAAGACTACCAGTACCACAAAATAAATCTAATACAGTAGAATTATCTATATAATCTTGGATACTAGCAAACATTGATTCTTTTACTCTATCCATCGTTGGTCTAGTACCTGGAATATTATATCCTAAAATATTTCTACCCTTTAAATATCCACTTATTACTCTCATTTATGACAACCCCTTACATCAGTATACTTCTTAAATCTTTTATTAATATCCATTACATAATAGAATAATTCATTATAATATTTCATATATTCTTTATATTCTTCATAACTATTAATTTTTACTTTTAGAGATACTTTTTCATAGTCATCATTACTAGTATTATATTTATTAATAAGTTCTAGTAATTCTTGATTATCTAATACTATTTTTTTATAGTGATCTAGATTTTTTATTAAATCACTTTCTTCAAAAACTTCTATTAAGTTTTTAGTTTTTTCTATAACATTATCCATTATCTATATTTAAAGTTTCTTTCCATTTCTCTTTTGATATCTCTCTCTTTAATAGTTTCTTTTTTATTATAATTCTTTTTACCTTTAGCTACTCCAATTAAAACTTTAGCTTTATTTTTAACGAAATATATTTTAAGGGGTACTAAAGTATAACCTTCTACTTCTAATTTATCTCTTAATTTTAATATTTCTTTTTTATGAAGTAATAGTTTTCTTGTTCTATCTTCTTCATGATTAAATATATTTCCTTCTTTATAAGTAGATATATGAGTATTAAGTAAATATATTTCATTATTTCTTATTATAGCATAACTATCTTTAATATTTACTTTGCCTTCTCTAATTGATTTTATTTCAGTACCTGTAAGTACTATTCCTGCTTCATAGGTATCTTCAATCTCATAATCATATCTTGCTTTTCTATTTAGTATTTCCATAGTAATCACCTTTTCTATATATATTATATCTTACTTTTTATATTTTAACAATATATCTATCATATTGCTTATAAATTAAAGTCTAATTATTATTCTACTATCACATTTTTCCTGTATATTTTTTTATATTTATCACATTTTTCCTGTATATTTATGTCTCCTAATCACATTTTTCCTTTTTTTTAATTTATACTATTCACTTCTATAGTATTATCCATATTCTTAATAACACTAGCATACTTATTATATACTCTTTCATAATCACTAAGATATGTTTTTATATCTGGATTAGAAAATGGTATTACTTTATAATCTTTATTATTCTTAGAGTATGTATATATTAGTTCATTAGTTTGATTACTTAATTTTATACTTGTATTATTATCTTTATCAATATGTTTTGTTATTTTTACTGTACTAAGTAATCCTACTGTAGTATTATAATCAATATTAGTTTCTTGAGCTGAAAGGAAATTACCAAGTGAATATATTACTAAAGTATCATTTATATAAGTAACAGGCATTACTACATGAGGATGAGTTCCTATTATAATATCTACTCCTTGCTTCTCTAAAAAGTTAGCCATATCTATTTGATAACTTGTTGGAGTATGGGTATATTCTACTCCCCAGTGCATAGCTACTATAAGTAAATCTACTTTATCTCTTACTCTATTTATATCTTCTTTTACTTTGTTTTTATATTCTTGATATTTAGTATCTGTACTAGGATCATTTCCAGTACAAGGCCATACATTTACTAAATAATCTTTACCAGTAGGTACTTTAATACCATTAGTACCATAAGTATAATTAAGCATTGTATAAGTAATATTATTCTTTTCTTTAATATTTATTTTATCTCTATCTTCATTACTTAAATAACTACCTACTGCTAAAACATCTGACTTAGAGTTCCAATAATTAACTGAATTAGTAATTGCTTTTTCTCCTCTATCAAGGGTATGATTAGTGGCTAAACTAACTAAATTAAAGCCAGCATCTATCATGGCATCTCCTACTTCATATGGTGAATTAAAGGCTGGATAACTTGATAAACCTATTTCTGATCCTCCTAGTATTGTCTCTTGGTTATAGTAGGCTATATCATAATCTTTAACGATATCTTTTATATATGTTAGGGCTGGTTTAAAATCATAGCCATCACTAGTTTTCATAGCATTATATAATCTATCATGTACTAAAAGATCTCCTACCATAAGCATGTTAATACTATATTCTTTATCATTATCTTTATCTATAATATTATCTGAAGGTACTACTTCTTTATCAAATAATTTACTAACTATAAAGATACTTCCTATAACTAAAATAATTATTATTAATATAAATGATATTACTTTCTTTTTATTTACTTTTCTTCTTCTTTTCATATATACCTCATATCTCTACTGAAAGATTTTTCACTATTTAGTAAAATCTTTAACTACAATTATATTGTTTAAAAGGAAGACTATCTAGGCTTCCTTTTACCTTTGAAGACCAAAGGACTTCAAAGGATATATTATTTTTTTTTAACTCTCTTCTTACTAGAAGTATACTCTATATTTCTATTACTTTCTCTATTAAAAGTAATATCACCAGTATAAGTATCAACTTTAACTACTCTAACTCTAATAAAATCTCCTACTAAAATTCTCTCATTAGAATTAATACCATATAAAGAGAATCCATCTTTTAGATTATATTCATGTTTACTAATATATACCTTACCCTCTACCATATTAGGTAGTAATACCTTAATATATTCATTACTAACTTCTGATACCAAACCATCAAAATCATAACCAATATATTTCTCCATATGTTCGGCTTTCCTAATATCAGTAGTACTTTTCTCTACTTTATCTGCTCTTCTCTCAGCACTAGTGGCCATATCTGCTAGTTTAGGTAGTAGTACTAACCATTTCTTTCTAGCATAATCATCTCCATAAGTAATAGAGTCCATTAGTACTCTCTGATTAATTAAATCACATCTTCTAATCGGAGAACTAAAAGTAGCATAAGCAGGTACTCCTATAGCAAAATGTCCAATATTATAAGCCCCATATTTAGCTTTAGCTTGCCCTTTAATAGCATAACTATCAAGAATAATTCTCTCTTTACTATCCTTATATAAATCTAATCTATCACTAATCTCTCTACTAGAAAAATCACTCATTTTAGAAGGGTTATATCCTCTTTCTTTAAGTAAATGATTCCAAGAAGATAACTTATTTCTATTAGGTTCATCATGATTTCTAGCAATAAATGGTAGTTTATGTTTTATAAAATAATCAGTAAGAACTAAATTATGTAATATCATTAAAAACTCAATCAAATCTTCTGCTTTACCTTGATGTCTCTTCTTAATATTCTTAGTCTTATTATTCTCTAATATAACCTTAACCTCACTACTAGAAAAATCTAAGAACCCATTCTTTAACATATCATCTTTAATAAGTTTAGCAACCTCATATAGCCTATCTAACATCTTAGTATAATCTTCATAACCCTCTATTACATTATTATTTTCTAGATAACTATTAACTTCATCATAAGTCATACGCTTCCTACTATTAATAATTGAAGGACTTACTCTATAAGAGATAACTTTACCTTTATCATCAATCTTAACAACTGAAGTAATGGTAAATCTATCTTCTCCTGGTATTAAAGAACATATACCATTAGAAATATAATGATGTAAATAGGGATTAACCATACCAGGAGGATATACGGATATTCCTCGATTCATTGTCTCTTCCCATATCTTAGTACCATCTTTAATATACTTACAAACATTGGCAATACTAATATAAATATCATTATTATATACTCCAACAGCGTCATCAAAGTCTTTTGTATCATCACCATCAATCGTAGTCATAACAATATCTCTAAGATCAATAGTCCCCTCTCTTTTAGAAACTTCTATCTCACTACTAGTAACTTTGTTAGGTATTTTTCTAAGCTCTTCCATATATTCATCACTAAAACTAATAGGAAAATCATTCTCTAATAATATCTCTTTCTCTCTAGTACCTAAGTCATCTTTATGACCAATTACTTCTTTAATTTCATTAGTCTTACCATCTATTAAAACTTTAGTACCAATGGGATATATTTTATCTAAAATAATATCTTCTTTATCTTTACTTCTAACTAAATAGTATTTACCTTCCTTAATAACTTCTCCAATATAATTATGATATTCCCTCTTAAGTACCTTAACAACTTTAGCGGTAACTCCTGAAGTATCCACTAGTACGATATCATGATTAACTAAAGACTTGTGATCTTTATATACTACATCTAATTCTGTCTTATCGTCAAATACTACTATTGGTCCTTTTCTCTTAGTAACCTTAATCTTACCCTTCTTTAAACTAGTATTAGAAGTAAGGGTATATTTTCCTTTCTTATCACGAAAGATAATACCCTCTTCTTCTAAAACCTTAATCGCATTCATAAATCTTTCACTATCATTAATATCTAATTCTTTAGAGATATCTTCTAATCTCATAATTCTATTCTTCTTCATACTAAGTAATGTAACAATACTACTTTCCATTTAAAACCCTCCTATTACTTATTATTTTTCTTCTTAGTTTCCTCTTTCTCATCATATACTTCAAAATCTATCTCTGATTTATCTTTATCTGCTCTTACTACTCTAATTGTTATCTTATCTCCAAAAGCATACTTCTTCTTTGTTTTCTTACCTATTAAAGCCATCATATCACTATCATATACATAGTAGTCTCCTTTAATATTTTCAGCCTTAATAAGCCCTTCAACGGTATTTTCTAGTTCGACAAAGATACCAAATTCTTGTACCCCTGATATAATGCCTTCATATATTTCTCCGATATGATCAGCCATATATTCTGCTTTCTTCATTTTGTCGACATCTCTTTCACAGTTCTGTGCATCTTGTTCTCTAATTGAACAATGTTCACTCTCTATTGGAAGTTCTTCTTTTCTTTCGTTTATTATTTTATCACTATAATTATAGTTATAATCTTTTAATAATCTATGTAATATTAAATCAGGATATCTTCTTATTGGTGAAGTAAAGTGACTATAACACTTACTACCTAGACCAAAGTGTCCTATATTAACATCAGAGTATACTGCCTTAGCTTGACTACGAATAGCCATATCATGAAGTACTCTAACTTCTGGTACTTCTTCTAATTGTTTTAGTATGTTTTGTAAATCTTTAGGAGACTCTATCTTACTCTTTCCATTTACTACATATCCATGAAGTGATAAGAACTTCATAAATTCTCCTAATCTTTTTTCATCTGGTTTATCATGCACTCTATATATACCAGGTAAATTCTTGTAATAGATTGAACTTGCTACGGTTTCATTCGCTGCGATCATAAAGTTCTCTATTAACTCTTCACCTGTTCTTTGTACTCTAGCCTCTATATCTATTGGATGACAAGCTTCATCCACCTTAATCTTAGCCTCAGTACTTTCGAATTCTATATATCCACGAGAGATCATTTTCTTTCTAAGTATCTTAGATAATTCTTCCATTAATCTAAGGGTCTTCTCAAAAGGCTTATAATCTTCGCTAGGATTATTCTCTTCAAGTAACTTATTTACTTCTTCATAAGTCATTTTCTTTCTACTTCGAATAATAGATTTAAAGATATCATAATGAGTAATATTACCTTTATTATCAATAACCATCTCACAACTAAATGCAAATCTATCTTCATTTTCATTTAATGAACATATACCATTAGATAACTTATGAGGAAGCATTGGGAGTACTCTATCTACTAAATAAACACTAGTACCTCTAAAATATGCTTCATCATCTAATTTAGTTCCTTCTTTTACATAATATGAAACATCCGCTATATGGACTCCTAATAAATATTTGCCATCCTCAGTCATTGATAATGATATAGCATCGTCAATATCTTTAGTATCAGATCCATCTATTGTAAATATTTCTCTATCTCTAATGTCTCTTCTACCAGAAGATAGTTCTTTATTTATTTCTTCTTCGGTTAAATAAGAAGGAATACTATCTAGTTCTTCTATTACTTCATCAGGAAATGATGGACTAAAATTATATTCATAAACAAATGATAATATATCTACTCCTACATCATTCTTATGTCCAATAATCTTAATAATCTTACCAACTCTTTTACCATCTTTTAATGGTTCTACGACTACTTTATGTCCTTCTACTGCTCCATTTAAATTGTCTCTTGGTATGTATATATTAGCTCCATTTTTATCAGGTTTAACAAAATAATCATTATCTATTTTTATTACTTCTCCTACTAAAGGATCATAGTTTCTTTTAATAACTTTAATTATCTTACCTTCTGGTCTATTCATATCTTTATTTAAATATTCAAATAATACTAAATCACCATCTATTGCTCCATTTATATTATCTCTACTAACATATACATCTTTACTATCTTTACCGATATTTACAAAACCAAAACCTTTATCATTAAGTATTAAATTACCTTTAACTAAATGACTGTTTTCTAGTAATAGATATTTCTTTTTTTTCTCACTATAATATAGTATACCATCACTAACTAAACTATCTAAAGCATTCTCTAAACTTTGATATTCTTCTATGCTAGTTAGTCCTAGTAAATCATTAATTTCCATAATAGTAAGTGATGTATTCTCTTTTAATTTATCTATAATTATATCTTTCATATTCATGCTAACCTCCTCTTTATACTCAAAAAGACTTAAAATTATATTTTAAGTCTTATAATGATATTATTAAACATAATACAAAGAAAGTAAAACCTAAAATATATGTTATTCTTGTAACAAATAGTTCAAATCCTCTTTCTTTCCTATTTGCAAACAAATCAGATGTTCCACCCTGAATTATTTGTGATGCAGACTCAGCCTTACCACTTTGAAGTAAAACTACTGCGATTAATAATATTGATACAATAAGTAATGCTATTTCCATAGTAATCAATCCTTTCACACATTATATATTATAACAAATAACTTTTTCTTTGTAAATATTTTTTAATACTGAATACCCCAAATAACTACATCTTTAGCAGGTTTACCACAGACAATACATTTATCATCTACTTTTTCTTCATTAAATGGAATACATCTAGATTTGCATCCTCTAATCTCTTTAATCTTGGCTTCGCACTCAGCGTTTCCACACCACATAGCTTTAATAAAGCCTGGGCGGTTATTTATTATATCTTTAAATTCTTCTATATCGGTACATGTATAAGTCATTTCTTCTCTTCTTCTTAAGGCTCTATCATACATATCTCTTTGAATATCTTCAAGTAACAACTTAACATCATGAATAATATCGGTATTAGTAAATACCTCTCTTTTCTCTCTGGTATCTCTTCTTACTAAAGTAATCATATTATTCTCTAAATCTCTCTTACCTATTTCTATTCTAACAGGAATACCATTTACTTCAGCTTCAGCAAATTTAAATCCTGGACTCTTATCACTATTATCAATATAGGCTTCAATTCCTTCTTTCTTTAATTTATCAAGATAATCATTAGCTAAACTAACTACTTCTAAGTCATTTCCTATTGGAATAATAACTACTTTTTTAGGAGCTATCTTAGGTGGTAATACTAAACCATAATCATCAGAATGTACCATTATAAGGGCTCCCATCATTCTAGTAGAAGCTCCCCATGAAGTTTGATATGGATATTCTAGTTTATTTTCTCTACTAGTGAATTTGATATCATAAGCTTTAGAAAACTTTTGTCCAAAGTAATGACTAGTTGCAGACTGCAGTGCGATACCATTATACATAAGTGATTCTACGGTATAAGTATATTCTGCTCCAGCAAATTTTTCTTTTTCTGTTTTTCTTCCTACAATACTAGGTATAGCTAAATAATCATGAAAGAAATTATTATATATATTTAACATATTTAATGTCTCTGCTTCTGCTTCTTTACTTGTTTCATGAATAGTATGTCCTTCTTGCCATAAGAATTCACGACTTCTTAAGAATGGTCTTGTTTCTTTTTCCCATCTTAATACACTACACCACTGATTATATAATTTTGGTAAATCACGATAAGAACTTACTACTGTTCTATAGTAATCTGAAAATAATGTCTCTGAAGTTGGTCTAATACATAAACGTTCTTCTAATTCTTTACTTCCACCTCTAGTAACCCATGCTACTTCTGGAGCAAAGCCTTCAACTAACTCTCCTTCTTTCTTAAGTAAATTCTCTGGTATTAATAATGGCATATAGACATTAACATGTCCTGTTTCTTTAAATTTTTCATCTAATATTTTCTGCATTTGCTCCCATATAGCATAACCATTTGGTTCAAATACTGTACAACCTTTAGTATTAGAATAAGCTGCTAGATGAGCAGCACTTACTATATCAGTATACCACTTAGCAAAATCTACATCTCTACTTGTTATTTTATTATTTTGTTTATTACTCATAATTACACCTCATCAATATAATTCTATCATAAATTAACTAAAATTACTATACCTTTCATGAAAATCCAAGGTATTTTCATGTCATTTCCAGCCTCTTAGTCTAGAAATGAAACATCATTATGTCTATCATATACAAGTCATAACACCTTACCTATCAAACTATATAGTACCTAATTAATTCTTTTTTAATACTCTAATCTTATTAGTAGTTCTACTATAACCATTTTCTTTCAAGAAATCCATTATTTCTTGATTATTAACATTTTCATCAAATAATTCATTAATTTGATCATTAGTCAAATCTTTCAATGGCATCATATAAAGACTCATATTATATATACTTCCCTTTAATCCAAGAAAGGAAGAATAAACAATTGTTTGATAACTACCATCTAAATTACATGTAAGTGAAATATCAGTTAAAGAAAATTCACTATCTTTAAAAGAAGTAACATCTTCAAAATTATATATTACTGAACCTTCTGAAACAGCATTCAAACTATCTTTCTTACTAGTACCTTTTAAAATAACATATTTAGGAAGCTCATCTACTACCAAATCATTACCATTCTCATACTTTAAATAATCTTTATCATTCATTCTATTTATATAACTATCTCTAAGTCTTAAAACAAAGTATTCATCAGTTATATCTTCTTCTTTACCAGAAGAAAGAACATTATTTATATTTTCTCCAAAATATTTATCAATAGCAACATGTTTAATTGCTAAAACAGAATAATCATTATTACCAACTTCTATTTCATATTTATAATTGTTATTAGCGGTAATATATCCTTCCGGAGGATTTTCTATTAAAGTATATTTACCAGTATCCAATCCTGTTATCCTAAATGGTGTATCCGAACTAACCCATTCATTAATTAATGTTCCATTACTATCAAATAATTGAAATTTAGCTCCATTAATTTTTTCATTATCATAGTTTTCTGTCCAAACATCACAAAACCATCCACTAGCAATATATTTTTTCATATTGCTATCTCTTTCCATAACATTATAATAACCATCATCTAAAGAACTACCAGTATCATTAATACCACATGAAGTTAATGCTGCTGAAGTAACCCCTAAATAACTAGCCATAGCAAATGCTATTAATCTTCTTTTTATATCATAATATTTATTATTAAATTTCATTTATAACCACCCTTTCTTTCTACTAAAAACCTTTAGCCTATTAATTGTAGTACAAAGCCATATACTTGTCAACCAAAAAGCATAAATTTCTTAATATTTTTTATTTATTAATATCTAATATTTTAATTAACTTATAACTAAAACCTGCAAGTGGTCTATTTCCCTTTTCTATTCCACCACCAATTCCATTTTTACAAGACCATAAACCATTACTATTTAATCTACTAAAATGAAAATCAGGTATATCATCACTATCATATAGATAACTATGTTCTTGAAATATAGCCACTTTATATAAATATTCATTATCTAAGTCTTCACAATATTTTATTTCCAAAGTATCTAAATCTCTATAAATAGCCTCTAATAAAGTACTTTCCGTATTAATATCATACATATTACTAAAACAACCCGGTTCAAAATAAAAACCATTACTATCAAAATATTTAAAAGCATAATCAAAATAATCTGGCATATCAAATCTAAAAGCATATGCGTAGCAGTTACTCCTTCGATCATTAATATAATATTTATAATCTTTTCTATAACTAGGAATCTTACTCATCATACTTTGTCTAACTTTTAAATATCTAATATATAACTCTAACAATTCATTATATTTAAGCTTATTATTAATAACTTCTAATTTAATTCTATCTATATCATTCATACTAATCCCCTATCAAATTCAATATAACATACATACCAAAGTAAGTCAACCATCAAATAATCTCCTCTTATATATAATAAATATGTAGATATCTTAGATTAAGACTAAAGCTTAGGCTTAATCTAACACTAATAAGACTTACATAGTAAGGCTTATAGTGAAAAAAAGAAAGAACCTAATCTTTCTTAATATCTTCTAACTTAACAGATACAATCTTACTAACACCAGACTCTTCCATCGTAATACCATATAAAATATCAGCATACTCCATTGTCTTCTTCTTATGAGTAATAATAATAAACTGAGTATTATCCCTATACTTATCTAAGTATTTACCAAAAGCCTCAACATTAGCATCATCTAGTGCTGCCTCTACCTCATCAAATAAACAAAAAGGTACCGGTCTAATATTTAGTATAGCAAATAATAACGAAATAGCAGTAAAAGTCTTCTCTCCACCAGATAATAAACTAATACTCTGTAGTTTCTTACCAGGAGGTTCAGCCTTAATCTCAATACCAGTCTCTAATATATTATCAGGATCAGTAAGTGATAACTCAGCCTTACCACCCTTAAATAACTCCCTATAAACATTCTTAAATTCAACCTTAACCTTCTCAAAAGTATCTAAGAACTTATCTTTCATAACCATATCCATCTCTTTAATAATATCATATAAAGTATTCTCAGCATTAACTAAATCTTCCTTCTGACCATTTAAAAAATCAAATCTCTCTTTAGCCTTCTCATACTCTTCAGGAGCATCCAAATTAACATTACCAAGAATACTAATATTATCTTTTAACTTAAGTACTTCCCTTTTAGCAGTATCAATATCCATATCTAACTTATAATTCTCACTAGCAAACTCATAAGTCATATTATAATCATTAGTAAGATTCTCTAATAAACTATCTAACTTAACATCAATCCTATTAGTCATAATATTAAGATTATTAAGTTCTCTCTCTTTCTTACTAGTAAGACTATTACTATGACTTCTAGTCTCCTCTAACTCATTAATACTATCATTATATTTATTCTCACTTTCCTTAAGTAAAGCAATATTCTTACTCAAATTAGATATCTCTTCCTTAACACTATATAAAGAATTAATTAAATTATCTTCCGCGCTCTCATTATTAGATATATTAGTCAAATCCCTAAGTTCTTTCTCTTTCTCTTCTAAGGTAGTAGTACTACTAGTAATACCACTAGTAATAGCCTCTTTCTTACTAAAATATTCAACTCTCTCTTCTTTATATTTATATAAAGAACTATTTAAAGAATTAATCTCTTTATCAATATTATCAACTTCTCTAAGTAATTCCTTATTCTTACTACTAAGAATATTCTTCTTCTTCTCTTCCTCTTCTATCTCATACTTAATAGATATCGGACTAACACTCTTTACCTGACTACCACCAGTTAAAGAGCCTCCTACATTAATAACTTGTCCATCCAAAGTAACAATCTTATATCTCTTATTAATTTTACTACTAATAATATTAGCCATCTCAATAGAATCCACTACTATAATATTACCTAAAACATTACTAATAATATTACTATATTTATTATCATAACTAACTAAATCAGCTGCTATACCTATATAACCATCTTCATTACTAATACTATTAATCGTATTATCATCAATATATCTACCAGTAATAACTGATAATGGATAAAAAGTAGCCCTACCTAAATTATTATTCTTTAAGTAATAAATTAACTCTTTAGCAGTATTCGGAGTATCAACGACTAAGTAAGAAGATGCTCCTCCAAGAGCAGTATTAATACATACACTATATTTAGAAGGTACTTCAATTAAAGAAGATATAACATTATGAATACCATTAAATTTAGGATTATCTAAAATACTCTTAATCTGTTTAGGTACTGATAAATTATTATTAAGATTATTCTCTAAGTAATCAATTTTATAAGTACTACTATCAATATCTCTATTATTCTTAACAATATTATTATTAATATTATTCTTTCTAACTATTAAATTATCTATCTTACTTTTATATTCATTAATATTATTATTAATATTACTAATCTTATTATCTAATACTTCAATATCATTATTATAATTAGTGAGTTTATTCTTGATACTAAGAATATCTTCTTTTAAAGTAATAATATTATTACTAATAAGAGATTCCTCACCCCTATATTTATTTCTCTCTTGTAATAATCTAATATCCGAAGTAATCTTCTCTTCCTTCTTAGATAAATCTATTAATAATACTTGACTCTTATTAATATTATCTCTTACTTCTTTTAACTTATCTTTATATTTAAGTATATCAATATCATAAGTACTACTATCAGTAGATACCTTAGTAATTTCATTCTCTAACTCTTCTATTCTTTTCTTACCTTCTTGATATTCAAAGTTTAAGTCTTTAATCTCTTTAGCAATAACTGCTACTTCAATATTAGATAACCTATCTTTATATTCAATATATTTCTTAGCCTTCTTACTAGCTTCTTCTAGTGGTATAATATTACTATTTAATTCATTAATAATATCATTAACCCTATTAAGATTCTGATTAGTCTTATCTAATTTTCTAATTGCTTCTTCTTTTCTTCTCTTGTATTTTAAAACTCCTGCTGCTTCTTCAAATATTACTCTTCTATCTTCTGGCTTATTAGATAATATTTCATCTATTTTACCCTGACTGATAATATTAAAACTCTCTTTAGCAGTACCACTATCAGTTAAAAGTTCAGTTATATCTTTTAATCTTACTCTTTCATTATTAATATAGTATTCATTTTCTCCTGTTCTAAAAGCCATTCTCTTTATTGATACTTCATTAAAATCTATTGGAAGACTTCTATCAGTATTATCAAATACTAAAGTAACTGATGCACTATTAAGAGCTCTTCTACTATCACTACCAGAGAATATTACATCTAATGAATTATCTCCTCTAAGACTCTTCATAGATTGTTCTCCTAGTACCCATCTTACAGCATCTACTATATTAGATTTTCCTGATCCATTAGGTCCTACTATACCATTAATATTTTTACCAAATTCAATCGAAGTTTTATCTGCAAAAGACTTAAATCCATATGCTTTTATTTCTTTTAAATACATATACTTCACATCCTACTTCTTTATTTTATCAAATTTTATAATAAAAATCTAGTTAATTTATTATATTTATATATTTATTGCCCTTTCAGCCTTATATAAAATAAGTCTTCCAGGGTATGAGTAAGCCTCCTAAAGAGAGTCTTCCTCATAACAATGTCACAGTGGAGTATAAGAAAAAGTACTCTATGTGTTAGAGTACTAAATACAGCAAAATATTGAAATAACTACATTATTTTATTTTTCTTACTTTTGTATATATTTTATCACCTTCATAATCTTTATCATCATTTATTACTATATTTTTATTAATATTTAATGTATCAAAAAAATTGATTAACTCTTCAATTGTAATATTAGTTTTTACGCCAGTTTTATTATTTTCTATTTCAACATATCCATCATCTAAAGTTTTACCAAAAACAACAACGTAAGGAGTTCCAACAATTTTACTGTCTTTAATTTTTACACCAATAGAAATATTTTCTCTATCATCAAACAAAACAGGAACATTTCTACTTTGCAAAATATTATAAGCATCTATAGCTTTTCTATTTTTTTCCTCATTATCTGTTTTAGAAATAATATATAGTAAATATGGACTAATGTTAACAGGCAAACTAATACCATCAAATTTACCATTTTTCCTTATTATACTATTTTCATATATCATTGCTAACGTTCTGGTAACGCCAATCCCATAACATCCCATAAAATAATTTTGCATTTTGCCAGTTTGATCAGTATAAGTTGCTGCCATAGATTCTGAATATTTTTTACCAAGTTGAAATATATGACCTAATTCAACAGCTTTTTTTGTTTCTAATAATTGAATATTATCAATACCATATATATTCTTTAAATATTCCTTATAATCTGCTCTTTCTAATAATTCCTCATTAAATGCCATACCAGTCGTTGGATCAAACAAAATATTATCTTCTCCCATATCAGAAATAAGCATAAATTCTTCTGACTTATTACCCCCAATAGCACCGCTATCTGCCCCTACAGGTTGCACATTTAATTGAAGCTTTTTAAAAATCTCTAAATATGCCATCTTAATATTTTCATACTCCAACTCAAGATCCGTTAAATCTTTTCCAAAACTATATGCATCCATCATTTCAAAAGATTTACCACGCAATAAATAACCACGTGTTCTAATTTCGTTTCTAAACTTTTCACCAATCTGAAAAAATGTTACTGGTAAATGTTTATATGAAGTAAGTTTGCTCTTAGCATATATTACAACAGCTTCCTCAGCAGTAGGTGCAAGACAAAAATTTCCCTTGTCAGTTAAACATCTAAACATAACGTCTTCAGAAACATATCTCTCAAGTCTTCCTGAATCCTGCCAAATTTTTTCTGGTTGTAATAATGGCAAGGATATTTCTGAACAACCATATTTTGTTAATGTACTACGTATTATATTATTAATATTATTTTTTAATAAATATGGAATATGACCATATGCATATATTCCACTACTAAATTGCGTTAATTGACCAGTCTGCAAAAGCATATCTTGAACAGGATAATTCTTATCCAAATCAATTAATTTTCTTGATATCAGTCCAATTTGTGATACTTTCATAATAATTCCTCCGTTCATTTCGATCTTACATACCTTTTTATTCCATTCTTATTCAAATAATCGTTAAGTTGCACATAAGAAACATGAAATGGTAATCTTTCATACTCAAAAATTTCTTTATTGCTACCAGGTGCTTTTAATTCATAGTTATTCATTACTATATTAAACAAATCATTTAGAGAATCAGACTTATAGATTTTCTTTTTATTTTGTAAATCATGCTCAACCAAGTTATATGTATTAGAAGATTTAAAAATAATAAATGAATGTAAATATTTTGGAAAACTACTATTTAGATAATACACCTTACAACAATACATTTTTGATTGGATATCAACATCATTAAACATCTTATTCATTAATAAAACCTGTTCATGACAACTTCCAATTCCCAAGTTCATTGTTTCTTCTAGTGACATAACATAATATTTATATACATATTTTTCTAAATCAGAATAATAAATTTTCCCCTGTAAATCACACCAACCAAATTTTATATTATCTTCAAAGTATTTTATTACCCTATTAATTTTAATCTCATCGTTACTCATCCAACAATTTATTCCTTATTAATTCTATTTCTTTCTCAGAAATTCCAATTTTTTTCATATAATTTTCTATTGAATTATATTTATCATAAAACATCTGTAATGTATCTTCCATATATTCTAATTTTGAACCACCAAGAAAAGCAGGAAGCTCTGGGTTATCAATATGCATTTTTCTAATTTTATCTCTTAAAAACGTATATGAAACTTCATAATCTGCTATAATATCGTCATCTGATACTCTTGCTATTAAAAGTAGTAACATTGATACAATACCAGTTCTATCCTTACCAGCAGTACAATTATATAAAACACCGCCTTTAGATTTAGCAATTATTTTAAATATCTTTTTCATATTATCAGAATCTTCTAAAATATTAATATATCCCTTAGAAATATCTTCTTCTTTCAAAGGTGCATTACCCCCAATTATATCTATATTATGATAATCAAAGAAATCAGTATTAAATGGACTTTCTCTCCTTGCTACCTCTTTATCATTTCTTAAATCTATTATTGTTGTAATTTCTTCATCATATAGTTTATCTATGCTTTGTTTTTTTAATGATGGAAATTCACTTCTTATAAATCTATTATATTTTGTAACTTTTCCATCTAAAGTTGTATAACCTCCTAAATCCCTCATATTATTCAACTCATTTACAAATAATCTTTTCATCTTTAATTTTCCTTCTTTCTTATTTTTTTCTTATTATAAAAATTAGTTCGTGCATTTGCAATTTCAAGCATTTTTAATAGCTCATCATGCGTATAAGAATTAGATGAGAATACCCTCGACTTTTCATCTACCGTAATCCAAAGTTCACTATTAAAATCATTAACTAAATTATACAATGGTGTATTAGGAATAGCAGTTAAATGATAGCAAAAATACTCTGTAGGATTTAAACTTTCTGCAAAATCTATGCTATTCATAAAACCATCTATTGTATCATTAGGCAGACCGGTAATTAGTTCACATCTCCAATTAATACCAAGTTCAGATAATTTAGGCAAATATTTATTAATATGATAAAAAGAATTGCTTCTAATCCAACTTGGTACATTTTCATTAATAGTTTGAATACCAATTCTAATATGGTTTATATTTGCTCTCGATAAAGCCTTCAACATATCATCATCTAAAAATTCCGGTCTCAAATACAATGATACTTCAGTAGACGAAGCATATTCATTAAAATATTTTAATATTTTCTTTGCTCTTTCTTTATTACCTGCAAAATTCGGATCAATAACAAAAACTTTTTCAAATTCTAAATTACCTATATTAATTATTTCTTGTTTTATAGTTTCTAAATCAAAATAAGCAGTTTTGTTCCTTGTTTTATGTCCACAATATCCACAATTATAATCACATCCTCTACATGTTTCATACCATAAATATTTTCTGTCAGGAATAACAATATTACTAAACAATGGTGAACTATAGGTGATATCTTCAGTTATTTTCATTCTTGCAGGATACTCCTTAGTAAAAATATTTGGATTTTCTGTAAAAATTGTTATGTCCTTCTTACCTTGCTCAACATATCTACAAACTTTTAATAAAGACGCTTCGCCTTCACCTAAAATAAAAATCTCATTATTCCATTCATCTAAATTGATATTTTCTACTTGTGCACCACCAATAACTATATCTATATCTTTCATTTTATTATTTATCATATTAGATAAATATTTTACTGCTTCTTCAGTCCAACTAAAACATGACAAACCTATTAAATCATAATTTTTCTCATTAATATTATTAATATCTACATTTTTGTAATTATCTAAATCATATGATAACAAATCAACTTCGTATCCATTTGATATTAAATATTCAGCAAGTTTCATTGTTGATAAATAAAATCTATTAGGATATTCAGTATACCTTGTATAAAAACTTATAAGTCCAATTTTCATTTTTCCCTCCACTATAATGAATGATAAATATTAACCCTTTTTAAAACTTTTTTACTATTTTGTGTTTTTTCTTCAAAATTAATACATAAGGGATCTTTTCCTTTTATTTCACCATATTCAACTTTTTTTCGTACCTGACAACCACCACGGCAACCACTATAAGATTTACAACTATCACAAGCCTCATTGTAAATCATTTTCTTATATGCTAAAAGTTTTTCAGATGTTTCTAAAAATTCTTTAAGATTAGCGTAATCATATACACTTCCTAAATTATAATGATTCATTAAACACGGAGTTATTGAGCCATTAGGATTTATTGTGATTAGTTCTTGACCGCCTATACATCCCTTATTCCCAGCTATTCCTATATCGAAATCGAAACTAGCAGGATTTGTAATAGTAGTGATCTTTATGCTACCAGCATATTCTTTAATTACATCATTTAGCAATCTTATATTTTCATAATAAAGCGATTTATTTTTTCCATAATAACCTATCGAATGATACTCACATCTCTCAGGGTTTGAAAACTTTAGTTTATCTATTTTTAATTTTTCTGATAATGAAAGCATATCATATATATCTTTTCTTGTCAATTCAAAAGAAAAGACTGGCTTTATACAAATTTCAATATTGCTATGATTTTTATACTTATATTTGAGCAATTTTATAATACCTTCATATGCTCTTTTAAATGATTGTTTTCCTCTTTTGACATCATTAATTTCTTCTATTGAACTATCTATACTAATACTAACAGAAATCAAATTGCTTTTTGTTAATAATTCACAAATATCATCATTTAACATACTTCCATTTGTAGCAATTGAAATATGCATATTTTTACTATTTCCATATTCTAAATAGTTCTTTAACCCTTCATAATCAATAGTTGGTTCACCTCCAGCCAAATGTACTCTCATAATACCCAAATCATAAAAATCATCAAAAACTTTTTTTACCATATTTTTTGGCATAGTAATATCATTCAAATTATCCCTATTATAGCAGTAAGAGCAATGCATATTACATTTTGAAGTATAATCAAAATAAGCTTCTAACGGAACAAAAGTATTACTATCAATTTCAGAATTGTCCACATATCTTACCTCATTTTTATCTAAACATAACAATTTATACTCTACAGAAAACATAGTTTTAACATCATCAATTCTTCTGTTTTTAAACATATCTGCTAATTTTTCATCTAATATGTTATAATAACAAAATCTTTGAGGAACATATATAATTACTCCGTATCTTTCTATTCTTATAGTTGTTTCTTTCATTTTTTAACCCTCCTTATAGCACGAATATATTTGTTTCTTATAAATAAATCTGACTCTTCATAGTTTCCACTCTTTATTAAAGAATCAAAAAACGACATACCATATAATAATCTATATTTAATCAAATCAATAATAATATCTCTTTCTACATCCTCATTCCATATATTTAAAATATTATTAATATTAAAATTAGGATTTTCCAACAAATAGCAAGAGCAAATATAAGTAGCCAATTGTAATTCCTTTGGATAAAGTCCTAGCGTTTCAAAATCAATAATGTTTATTTTAGAATTATCTATTAAAATATTCGAACGATGAAGGTCATTATGTACAAGAACAAGAATACTACTTTTTAAATAATTTTGAAACTTTTGATTATTCAATAATTCTAGTGCTTCTTTCTTATATTCATCCTCCAATAAATTTTTTAAACAAGAGCAAAGCTCATCACTAATTGACTTTTTTGAAAAAGTCATTTTCTCATCATATTCACTTAATAATTTATACATCTTATAAACTTGATTGGTTATATTTTGAATTGTTATATTATCTAAATCGCCAAATTTATGTATCCCATTTAAATATTTAATAATTTTAACTTGGTAATCTCCTCTATTGGACATCAGTAATATTTCTGGTACCGATATATATTTATTTAAATATTTTAAAATGTTATTTTCATTTATATCATCACCATTTATTATTCTGTCCTTTCTTTTTAATATATATTTATAATTTTCGTTTGCTACACTCCATACTTTTGATGATTTTGCAATGTCAAATTTTTCTATATCCAAATTTTTTAGCACATCATCAAATTCAAAAGAACTACAATTTGGTATATTATACTGATAATTTCTATCATAACCGTTTAAAAAATTCATCAGTTTACGCATAAATGCAGCATGAGAAATTACGATATCATTATGTTGGCAAGAAATATATTGCTCTAAAAAAGCTATAATCCTAGCATTTACATGTTGCCAATTTTCAGCATTAGGAATTAAATCATAATCACCCCTTTGTAAATAAAGTTTATAATATTCAGGATAACATTTTAAAACTTCTTTTTTCAGATGACCATCTAAAATTCCAGCACTAATTTCTTTTAACATGCTATCCTCTTCAATATTAAGATTCAAATTTTTATTTATTATCTCTGCCGTTTGTTTTGTTCTAGATGATGGACTAGTTATAATTCGTTCATAATTATGTAAATCTTTAACATCAAAATTATTTGCTTGAATAATTCCTTCCATAGATAAAGCATAATCTTCATCACCTTGTATAATCCCTTTACTATTACCTTCAGATATAGCATGTCGGATTAACATTATTTTACTCATAATTATCCTCCTATTCAATATTTAGTTTTTTTATGAGTTCCCTATAAACTCATATCACACTAATTGCCTTTAAATTCCCTTATCCTCTTCCTTGCCTTAGTTGTAATTGCCTTGGTAATCCACTCCTCTCTTGGACCAAATGATAACTCATCACTAATAATTCTTACTCTATCATTATTTTTAAGGACATAACTAACATCCTTATAATCATCATTAACAATTGCTCCTACCATAGTATTACCAATATCAGAGTCTAAGTTAAAAGCATAATCTATTACTGTTGATCCTTTAGGTAATTCTACTATCCTACCATTCATTCCATAAATATATACTTTATCAGAAAATAATTCATTTTTTATTTGATTAACAAACTCTTGATTATCTGCAAATACTGAATTAATTTCTAATAATGAACTAAAGAATTGATATTTATTTTTTAAATCTTCTTGCATTACTTTTCTGGCATCACCTTTATTTATATCAAAATATGCAGTAAGTCCAAAAGAGGCAATCTTATCCATATCGAATGTTCTAATTTGTGTTTGAATAAGTCTTCCTTCAGGACCAAATACAGTTGTATGAAGACTACTATACATATTAGTTTTAGGATTACATATATAATCTTTAAACTTACTATTTATAGGATGATATAGACTATGTACATATCTTAATCCTCTATAACAATCATCTATTTCATCTACCATTATTTTAAGAGAAAATAAATCATGTATATCAGATAATCTCTCTCCTTCATGTAATCTTTTATATATACCATATATATTCTTAGTTCTAACCTTTATCTCATTAGGAATATTATTATCTTTTAAAATATTTTCTATTTTATATTTCATTTCTAATAAAAGATTTTTGTTTTCTTCCTCTAATCTTTTATTTTTATCAAGTAGACTCATATAAATATCTGGCTTTAAATATCTAAAAGATAAATCTTCTAATTCACTTTTTATTCGATATGCTCCAATGTAATAAGCAAGTGGTACAAATATATCCATTGTCTCTAGTGAATTTTCTTTTTGTTTAAACTCTGTCTTATATTCTAATGTTCTCATATTATGAAGTCTATCTGCTAGTTTAATAATTATTATTCTAACATCACTTGTAATACCAGTAATTATCTTTCTAGTATTAGCAACATTCTGCTCTTGCTTAGTAGAAAAGTTAAGTTTACTTATCTTTGTTACTCCATCTACTAAAGATGCTATCTCAGGATTAAAATCATGAGAAATATCTTCTTTGGTAACATGAGTATCTTCTAATGTATCATGTAATAACCCTGCACATATTGTATCCCTATCAGCATGCATACTAGCAAGTATATATGCTACATTAAGTGGATGTATTATATAAGGCTCCCCACTTTGCCTCTTTTGTCCCGAATGAAAATTATCAGCATAATAATATGCTCTTTTAATAATTTCTACTTCATCAGGATTATAACTTTTAACTAAATTAAGCAAATCATCAATAGTAAGTTTATTCATTTCCTTTCACCTCCATATATAACAAAAGAGCAGCACTCCAGCGGACGACCTCAAAATTAGTCATTCACAGAGTACTGCTCTTTAGTCATAACAATATTTTTAATTTTGTAGCAGCAGAAAAATATGTCAGCTAAATAGTTTCTAACATTATTAAGTATAGAATTAATATTTAACATAACATACTTTGTCATAATGCTCACTCCCTCTTTTTTGAATAATTTAGATTAATTCTATAACTTTTTAGAATGTTTGTCAACCCCTTTTTTGACAATTTTTACCAAAACTAATGAAAACAAAAAACTAATTAGGTAAAGTTTCACAAACATTCTAAAAAATTATAACCAAAACCCCTTCACTTAATATACTACTACTAAAATGATGTATTGACAAATATTAATTTTTTATATGCCATATAAATATAATTTATACATAAAAAGATATAGTAAATTATTCACTATATCTTTCTAACTTCTTAATCATTTTTTTCTTTAGATTATCATCACTACTTATTAAATTCCTTACAATATCTCCATATTTATCTTGTTCTTTATTATCAAGATTTAATAACTCAATAAATTTATACGCTTCATCCTTATCAGATTCTTGATATTCTATTTCTATATAACTACCAATAGTATCAAACTCATCAATAAATATTAAAAGATTATTGTATTTTCTTACTTCTCTATATCTATCTAATACTAAATACGGTTCCATATTAAGTAATTTAAAGAAATCTAAGCCATCTCTTATTGAATTAATAGGTAATGACTTTTCTAAACATTCATCTTTATTTTGATAATTTTTAATTTCTATTTTATAACTATTACCATTACATCTAATTCTTCCAATATATCCAAGTTTACTTAAAGAATCAAATTCATACTTACCACAAGTTATATCAATTAATCTAGTTCTTTCTTTATAACTATCAGTAACTTTTTTTATTCTTACAATATCATTATCATTTATTTTTAACCTAATCTCTTTTTCTATACTACTCATTATTTATTCTCCTTATCATAAATACAATCATTTCCTAATCTATCAAAATATTCTTCTACCTTTTCTTTTAAATGAATATAATCATTATTTTCTAACTCATTATATATAGATACTACATCATCATTAAATCTACATAAATGTAAATTACCATCCATAGATAGATATATATCATTATTATCGCGACATAAGATTTTTTTATCAGAATGACAACTTACTTCACTACAAGTACATTTAATTAATGATATTGTATTTTCATTATCATCATAAATAGTCTTTCTAAATTCACTACTCTTAAACTTATAATTCATCTTCTCAAGTAGTGGTACTAAAGTTTCAATAGGAACAAAGTTTTCTTTATCTGTATTAGGAAACAATTCAATTATCTTTAAATCAGCCTTAATACTCTTAGCAAACTTAATTAAATCCTCTAGTTCACCAGGATTATCAACTAAACTCTTAGTCAAAGTAGTATTAATCTCTACTCTCAGTAGAGGATAATTACTCTTTAATTTCTTAATATTATCAGTAGCAGTCTTATAAGATCCTTTAACTGTAGTAATTCTTTCATAATCATTTTCATCTAAAGAATGTATTGATATATTAATCTTATCTATTAAATCAAATATATAATCAGATGGATTAATAGAATATCCATTACTAGTAATAGTTATATTAGCTCCTAACTTCTTAAGACCTTCTACTACATCAAATAAATTATTATTAAGAAATGGCTCACCACCAGTAAAGTGAACATTATTAATATTATAAGTATTCTTTAAAAACTTATATAAATCAATAATATCATTAGTAGTCATTTTTTCTTCTATTTTATTCTTAATACCTTCTCTATGGCAGAAAGAACAATTATATTTACATTTCTGAGTATAAACAATTCTAAGACATTTCTTTTCTCTAACCTCTTTTTTATGTATCTCCCTCATCATAAAGTCGATGAACTTCCCGCTGGCAGTACCTAAGAATTCTGGAATATAAGCAAGGCAAGTTTCTGTCTTAGGAAGTTTAGTCTTAGTCTTTATTTCAAATAAATCATTATTAACAATATCATTGATAACAGAAGACTTAGTAAAATAACCAATTCCTAGTCCTCTTTTTACTAAATCATACATTAACTCAGTAGTAGATACTTCAATTACAGGATTAAGTTTTAAATTAGGACTTTCACTTCTTATGACATCTTCTAGTATATTTCTAGTAGAAGTTCTCTCTGCTGGTAATAATATTTGATATTTATTTAATTCTCTAAAATCAATAATATTATCTGCTAATTTAATATATTTTTTATTTGCAACAAAACAGTTATCAAAACTCATTAAAGGTACAATTTTCATTCCACTAATATCTTGTCCTAAAGGAGAATTATCTATAATCATATCTATTTCTCTTTTAGTTAACATATCAAGCATATCTTTAGTAGAACGACTTTCTATATAAAACTTAACACCAGGATATATATTCTTAAACTTTTCTATTATCTCACTTACAAGAAAGACTCCAATATGTGTTGGTACACCTATTCTAACTTCTCCATTAGTAAGTGTCTTATCTTCTTTTAATCTTTTTTCAGCAGTATTTAAAGTATTAATAATAGATTCCACATAAAAAAGTAATTGTTTACCTGTCTCTGTAAGTTCTATTCCTTTTTTATCTCTTTTAAATAATGTAACATCTAAATTATCTTCCATCTTCTTTATTGCAATACTGACAGCGGGCTGTGAAATATTAAGTTCTTCACTTGCTTTGGAAAAACTTTTACATTTTGCTACTACATAAAATGTTTTATATGAATTAAAATCAATATTATTCTTAAATATATCCATACTTCTACCTCGTCTTTTTCTCCACTATAATAACATAAAAAGTACTATATTTCAAGTACTTTAATTTCATTATTTATTATCATAAAATTCTGTATATAGAAGGTATTTTTAATTTAAAACTATCTTTTTAAATTGTTTTTTACCTTTTTGAATAACTAATTCATCATTTACAAAATCATTAATACTAATTAGTCTAGTTACACTATTTTCTTTGTTTCCATTTATACTTATACCATTTTGTTCTATCATTCTTCTTCCCTCAGATTTAGATGGAACAATTTTTGCAAATACTAATAAATCATTTAGTAATATACCCTTTTCAATTAAAGATTTATCTATCTCTATTTTTTCAATATTCTCTGGTATACCACCTTGTGCCACTGTTGCATATCTATTTTCTGCTTCATTAATAAATTCTTCACCATGGTACATTTTAATTATTTCTCTTGCATATATTCTATGTGTTTCCACGATATCTTCTTTCATTATTTTTTCTATTTCATCTAAATCTAAATCAGTTGTTAATTTAAAGTAATCCATTAATACATCGTCAGGTATTCTCATTGCCTTTTCATACATTATTTCAGCAGACTCATCAATGCCAATATAATTACCAAGAGATTTACTCATTTTTTCTTTACCATCAATTCCAACAAGTAATGGAAAACACATAACATCCTGTGGTTCTTGTCCATAATCGCGTTGTAATTCTCTACCTACTAACAAATTAAATGTTTGATCTGTTCCACCTATTTCAATATCTGCATGTAACGCAACAGAATCATATCCCTGCATTAATGGATATAAAAATTCATGTATTCCTATTGGAATATTATTTTTAAATCTATTATTAAAATCATCTCTTTCTAAAATTCTTGCTACTGTATATTTTCCAGTTAAATTAATAACATCTTCAAAAGTCATTTTTGATAACCATTCTGAATTATAAGCAATTCTTATCTTTTTAGGATCTAATATTTTAGCAACTTGCTTAAAATATGTTTCACCATTTCTTCTCGTTTCTTCAAAACTTAATGCTGGTCTTGTTTTAGATTTACCAGACGGATCTCCGATCATCGCCGTAAAATCGCCAATAACAAAAACAATTTCATGTCCTAATTCTTGAAATATTTTTAATGCCCTAAGAGCAACAGTATGACCTAAATGTAAATCAGGTCTTGATGGATCTGCTCCAAATTTTATAACCAATTTCCTTCCGCTATTTAATTTTTCAATTAAAGTATCTTTATTATGAACTTCTACAGTTCTTCTTAATATTAAATCAATTTGTTCTTTTTTATTCATTTTCTTTTCCTCCTCTAATAATAAAACCACAACAACTCTATCAATAAGGACGAATTATCGCGGTACCACCTTAATTTATGATTAATAATCATACACTCAAAAGTTATAAAGTAACTAACTAATAAATTCATAATGTGTAATTCAGTTATATTATATGTTTAATTTCACCATCCTTAAACTCTCTAAAATATAAATAATACAACCTACCTCTTCATTAATCATCATTTATTTATCATATAACCATCATTTTTATATTTTTTAATCTTGTTAATTTTTATTTACTAACCAAATTCAAATATTCTTCTCTCGTTATTTCGTAGCAGTAACAATCTACTTCTTCAGTTAAAATAGTATACTTAACTTTTTTAATTTTATTAGTTCTATGAAAACCTAACTTTTCCATTATCTTCCAAGATGCTAAATTATCAGTAGCAGCACAAGTTTCTATTTTATCAATTTGTACTTCTTTAAACATATAATCGATCATTGCTCTAGCAGCTTCACTACCATATCCCATACCATGATAATTAAAATCTAAAAACCAACCAACATCTCTTATATTATCACTATTTTCATTACCAAATTCATCATAACTTTTTTGACAACTAGCTTGACCAATACATTTATTTTCTGATTTTAATATTATTGACCATTGAAATACATCTTCATTATTTGCTTTTTCTAACTTTTTATATTGCCATACTTTTTCCTTTTCCCAATCATAATTAAATTTTCCTACAAGATAATTTTTTGCTACTTTCTTATCACATAAAATACCCCAAATAACTTTTAAATCTTCTTCTTTAGTAGGTCTTAAAAGTAACCTATCTGTTTCTAACACTTTAGATCCTAAATATTTCATTTTTCTTACCTCTTTTCTTTATTTATTAATTTTTTATTTTGATAGCATTATCTATTATTTTCGGTTACTGTTATCACTTGCATATTACCATTATTAAATACTATATATTCTTTATCTCTTATTAATTCTATATCATTACTATCTATAAAGATAGTATCTTCTTCAGGTAAATAAATTACTTTTCTTCCTATAGAATACTTTTTTAAATAATTTATATTATTTTCTGTTTTAATAATATTATCATTATAATGACAAAGTAATGAATATCCAGATAAAACATCAAAACCACTTGCATCTTTTAAACCAATAATACTATTATCATCTTCATATTTACAAGTATCTATATCTTTACCAAATATAATTGCACCAGCACTTCCACCAAATACAACACCATCATTATCAATATATCTTTTAATTTTATCAAAACAATTATTTTCTTTAATATCCCTTAAAAGTTTATAAGTATTGCCTCCACCTATATAAATAGCAGAATAATTATCAAAATTCTTTTTATATAAATCTTCCCCACTAGTAACCATATCAATATTATTAATACCAATAATATTCATTTCTTCTTTTATCCATTCTAAACAACTATCATATTTTTCACTTTTCATTGCAAGTGGTATATATAATAAAGGTTTACTCTTATCAATCAAATTGCCAAACTTAATAGTAGCCTCTTTTATTTCTTTACCACTTCCACCACCACACAAAAATATTCTCATAATTTATTCACCTAATTCTATATTACATATTTTGAAAATATATATTTTCTTACACTCTATCGTAACCCCACCAATTTGGAATTAGTTCTTCTAACTTAACTATTTCATTTGTTTCTTTATTTTTTAGTATTTCAATATTTTTACTATTCTTAGAAAGCTGCATCATATATTCACGACATGCACCACATGGATAAACAATATTACCTTTAGAATCAATACACACTAACCTAATTATCTCACTATCACCATTAGTTATCATATTTGCTATAGCATTTCTCTCAGCACACATTCCTAAACTTGATGCAGTATCAATACAAACACCAACATAAATATTATGATTGTTAGTCAGAATGGCAGCACCAACTCCACCAACATTAATCATACCAGAGACTTCTCTAGAATTTCTAATATTTTTAGCTCTATCATATAACTCTTCCCATATAGTATTTTCACTATATAAATATTTTATATGTATAGCAAATACTCCATTTTTCTTTATTAATTCTCTATAATTATTTAATTTATATATATTATTAATTGCTTCATTATAATCATTAGTAGAAGAAGTAGTATATCTAGTACCTTCTAAAGTAAGTAATTCTTCAATCGTTTTATAATAATTTACCTCTTCTACTCTTACATAAAATACCCCAATATTATTACTTGTAAATTCAATAATATCATCAGTTTTAAATTTTATGTCATTAACATTTGATCTTATCTCTACTTTTTTTGTTCCATTTCTAATAGCATTAGCGGCTCTATCATTTATATCTAATTTAATTACCATATCTTTTTATACCACCTTTTCTTAATCAATTTCATATTTCCATCCTGACTTCCAATCTCCTACTTTAATACAATCAAGTTCAGTAGGAAAAGTCCAAGGAAGAAATACAACTTTCATTTTCTTATTTATACTTTTATTTAATCTTTCTTTGATAGTGGAAAACCATATTCTATTTTATTAAGTAATATACTACACATATTATCACTTTCTTAAAACTAAGTTTTAAAAATCATAAAATAATCTTTTTCTTTTCGTTCTGTACTTTTTAAAAATTTGTTTATAAATTATATCTTAAAGCAAGTCTTTTTCAAATAAATACTGCGCATGAGCAGTATCAATGTTATCCTCAAAATAATTAATATATTCTTCTCTAACATCATCTACATAATAAATAATAAATCCATAAGTATCACCTTGATAACAATCCTTCTCCTTAAAATTATATTTATTATTTTTTCTAATATCTTTAGTAGTAGTAAAATCAAAGACTTGTACCATTAGTGTAAAATTATAATTTAATTTTTTATATAATAAAGCTGCTCTAAATCTAGAACAAAGTTTAATATGAGATATCCCTTTTTTTATACATCTATTTTCAAATTCTTCAATTAATAGTTTAGCAAATCCTTTACCTCTTTCAGACATAGTAACTGCAAGTATACCCATAGTAATACTCTTATTTAAAGTATTCATATTTTTTCCTACTATTCCTGCAATTATATTATCATTTACTTCAATATACATAAGCATATCTTTGTCAATAGTATATTGTTCTTGCATTTCTTTATATCTGTCGCTCATATTATAATAATGTTCATTATTATTAGTGGCTTCAATATAAAATGTTTTAGAAAAGAAATTGAACAATCTTTTTAAATCTATTTCATTTTCTACTGTTTTTATTTTCATTATTACCACCTACTAAATATCTAATTTTAAATTATAATTTATTTATCATTTCAAACATTTCAAAAACAACCTTTGTATCTTTATTAAAATCAGGATTTATCTTTTTAAAGAAATTATAATGTTCTTTTCTCCAATCATCTAATGAATTATTTTCTCCTTCTAAAACAGCTAAATCCCAAGTAATATTTTTAAATGTAGTTATAATTATTTTCTTTGTTTGTATTAGACACACATCATTACCATTTATATCTGTTAATATTGAAATATCATTTTCTTTATACTTTTCATTGCCCTCATATAAATATGTAGTAGCGGTCTTTTTGCCTTCTAGTACAAGTTCAACCAATTGATTAGCATTAATACCAAATGTCCATCTTTCCAATTCGTTATTATCTACTTTTCTTTCTAAACTCATCATGATATTAAGTCCTATTTCTTAATCAATTTCATATTTCCATCCTGGCTTCCAATCACCTGTCTTACGCCAGTCATTTTCATTTGCAGTCTCCCAGCTTATATTTTTAGTAATAACCTCAAATGCCAGCTGAGGAGCCCTATGTGCTACAATACCTATTGTTTTACCTTTATATTCTTTTAGTATATCATTGATAAAACTTTGTACTCTTACTTCAACATCTTTTAAAGACTCACCATTAGGAAATGGTACATCAATATGATCTTCATAGACAATTAAGTTCTTATCTTCACCATCTAAATCTCCATAATTACATTCTCTTAATCTTTTATCTTGAATTTTCTTAACATTAGGAAAAGCAATATTAGCACTATCTATTGCTCTTATTAAATCTGATGTAAATATAACATCAAACTTAATATCTTTATTAACATTTCCTAAATTAAGAGCTTGTTCTTTTCCAAGTTCATTAAGTTCTACTTGTTTCCAGCCAGAACACCTTTTACTAGCATTATCATAAGTAGTACCATGAACAAAATATATAAGTTCTGTTTTCATTTCTATACCTCACTAATCAATTCATTCAATTCATTTATTACCTCTATCACTACATATCTTAATAATGTATTTATCATCTAATATATAAACAGTATTAGTAAAACCAGCATTTACTTTTACACATTTCATATTACTATTTAAAATATCATTATCACTTATTATTTTATTTAAATATTCTTCCATCACTACCTCTTTTATCTAATCACCTATATAAAATCTATTCTTATCATTATTTAAAGTAATCTTATCTAAATAATCAATTCTATCTTTAATAGAAGCTCCTCTTAAATTATTTTCAATATCCTCAAATTCAGTAGTAGTACCATCTCTATTATAAATATATTTATCAGTATCATTATACTCATATTTTTCAATATCTTCATCTAAGAATCTATGACAATCATCATGAATAAAGAATATACCTTCTTTTATCTTTTTCGCAGGACTTCCACCATATATAGTATTTGAATTATATCTCTTATTAGTTATTAAACTCTTAGCTCCAATAACTGCTCCCGATCCTACCATAGCATTCTTTAATACCATTATTCCTTGACCAATCCAAACATGATCACCAATAAAAATACTTTTACTTTGATTTATTCTTTTCTTAGTATTAATATCATATATTATATGTGGATCTGCACTTCTAAAACAACATTCAGGAGCTATCATACAATTTTTACCAATAAACAAATTAGTTTGTTCAGATATAACTATCTTAACTCCTTTATTTATCCAAATATTCTTTCCAAAGTAAATAGTGGAATTATTATATAGTTTTATATCTACAGTTATTTTTTCTGATGTTTTACATAAATATACTAGTGAATTATCCCCTCTAAATTCTATACTAGAATTAACTAAAGTTATTTCATCGTTGATATATAAAACATTATTACTACCTATAAACTTTACTTTAGAATTATCTAAATTAACATTACCTATTATTTTATTATTCTTTTCATCTACTATTTCATTCATACTTTCCTCCTTTTCCACTTCAGCCTGTAGTCTTCCGTGGTATGATAGAGCCTATTCTAGTCTCTATCATAATATTTTATTCCATTATACCATTCTCTATAAAATAATGTTTACCTACAAAATCTATATCATTATCTTTTATTCTAATAAATGATTCATTAGGTAATCCCACTATTCTAGCATATTTACTAACTTCAAATACTTCATCCATATATTCTTTATTATCAATATCAAAGTGAGGATATATATTTAAATCAATAAAACCAAGTCCTTGATAATCTACTAATTCATAATTCTTAAAATCATCTTTATATATTACTCTATCTGTTTGATTCATAGCACCAGCACTAGTACCAATAGTTATACCATTTCTATCCCTTAATATATTAAATAAATTATATTCTATAATAGATTTCATTTCTAACTGTGGACTACCACCCATTAAATAAACTATATCTGTTTTTTCTATATATTTATAAGCATCTTCTTTAGATACTCTATTATCTATTAAATGTACTTCTTTAAAATTAATATCTATATTTTTAAATACATTAATAATTTCTTTAATCTGAGTATCATTTCTTTCATATTCATCAAATAAACTAGCTATAAAAGTAATAGACATATCATTCTCTATATCTTCTTTAATATACTTCTTTTGATTATCATTAAACCCTTTATCCCTATCTATTCTACTAAACATATAATTAATTTTCATACTTACCTAGCCTTAACTTTCTCTTTATTATAATATATTAGTTTATTAATATTACTTAAAATTTCATCTTTAATTTTATCGTAATAAACAACATGTTCTATAGTTTCTTTTACTTCATTAATTCCTATTTGTTTTTCTTCTTCAGTATCACAATCTATCATCAATGATCTTTTAATATTAAATTCTAACCATCCAAGTCTTCCATTATTAGCATAATAAATTGCTTCCCAATCTACGTTCATATCTAATTTAGTGTTTTCAATGTAAGCCTGAAAGAATGCACTAAATTTACTAAAATCTATATTACACTTTTCATATCCAGACCAGCAAAGTGCTAGTTCATATAATTCCAAATATGGATTAGAATAACCTAAACACTCTAAATCAATTAATTTATAATCACCATTTAACCACATTACATTTTTACTATCCATATCGTTATGACATATTGCACTAAATTTTGGTAAGTCATTAACTGATATATTACCTTTATTCATACTTTCATTTAATATATTTAATTTATCATATATCATATCATAAATAACTGAATCTTTTTCTTTTGCTAAATCAACATAATATTTAAAATCTATATTTCTAGTTTTTGCCTTTACTTCATCTTTTTTTAAATCAATATTGTGAATATAAGCAAGTAATTTTCCTATTTTCTTACAGTGTTCAATAGTGATTTCATCATCTTTTAAAGATTTACCATCAAACCATTCATATACATAAAAATATTGTCCATCTAACTCCTGCATTTTTTTATCATTAAATTTTAATGAATATACTGCATCAATATTGTTATCTTTTAATATTTCTTCTAATTTATCTGCTGTATTAAAATTATTCATTGCAGTCGGTCTTTTCATAATATTAGGATTAAGTAACTTAACAATATATCTTCCTTTATCAGTAAATACCTTAAACATCCTATGCGTTAGTCCACCTGATACTTGAGATATTGGTTCAATTAAATTGCCTAAATTTAATTCACCAATCATCTTATTTAAAATTTCATTAACATTCATATTATCACTCCCAATTCTAAATTATTTTTCTTTTTAACATCATTAAACTCGTTAACAAAATTATTAAATCTTTCTAAATCTATATTCTTACTTTTATTTTCTTCTAAAAAATTTATTACAATATTAAACAATTCAAAATAAACCACCATTTATTCTTTCTATTTTTTTTTAATATTCTTGCACATCTTCACTCATAATATTATTTTATCATGATATATCATATAAGTAAATGCTTTATCATTTATTAATCTTAATACATCTTCTCTTTAATTTTACCATCTTCTACTACAAAATAATTATTAATATAATATATTTCATTATCTTTTATTACTATACATGAATCATTAGGTAAACCTATTATTTTATATTTATAAGAACTATCAATTATTTCATTTACTTGCTTTCTATTATTAATATCAAAATGAGGATCAATAGTTATATCAGTAAACCCTAATCCTTCATAAAAGAATGTCTTATCATAATCATCATCTTTAGAATAATACCCTATCTTACCTAAGTTCATACTACCCGCAGATATTCCAAGTAATACTTTATCTTTAAATAATTCTTTATAATCTATTCTTTTTATTATATCTAATTGTATTAAAGGATTACCACCAAATAAATATATAATATCTACTTTCTTTATTATATTTATCATATCGTTAATAGAAGTCCTTCTGTCTATTAAATAAAATTCTTTAATACTATTAAACATATTTCTTATACCCATCATATCACTAGTACCATCTATTAAAGTATCATTCTTACTATAATCATCACTAGCACATATAACAGCCATCCTATTATATCTATCCAATTCTTTATTTATAACTTCCTTTATTCTAATATTAAACCCTTTTACTTTATCACAACCACTAAATAATATTATCATAACATCACCTACTTTCTCTTAACTTTACACTTATTTAAAACTATTAATGGTATCTTCATCTCATCTTCAGTTAAACCAGCATGCGTAGACTTATGAATATGGCCAACATTCCTATATTTAAAATATTTATTACTATAGGCTAAAGCAAAATAATCTCCTAGTGAATCTCTAAAGTATTTATGTTCAGTACCATTACCTAATAACTTACTATTAATAAGTTCTTCTTTAGTCATTAATACAAAATAATTACTAAAATATTTATTAAATAGATAAACAAATTCTTCTTTTCTACCATCTTTTATTTTAAAACTACATAGTCTCCCTTCAAAAAAGACATCTCCAGCAAGTGTATCAAATATATCTTTACAATCTTCTAATATAATAGTATCACAATTAATATGACCATGATCCGCTACTACAATAAGTAATGTATCATCAGATATAGTATTATATAATTCTTCTACTTTTTTATTAATCAACTCAAAATAATCTCTAGTCTCTTTACTATCGGTACCAGTAATATGCATAGTAGTATCTGGTTCAGGATTATATACATAAATATAATTTTTATCTTTAATATTTAAACTACTTTTGATTTTACTTATCATATCATCGATATCTTCATATTTATTTTCATTAAATGGAGCAATTATTTTTGAATAATATTTGCCTTCTTCATTTATTAATTCACAAATATCTTTATATGGAAAATATTTTCTAGCTAGTGATACACTATCAGCATCTATATCAGTATCTTTAATCTTATTAGTAAACATTGTTACTATTTTATCCTCTTTTTTAAAATATAAATCCCAAGCAAGCCAACCATGTTCCACTGGTGTAAGACCAGTAAGCATTGATGTAGTTGAAGCAGTTGTAGTCGCTGGTACTACTGAAGATATTTCTTTTAACATATTTCTATAAAGAAAACTATTTTCTCCTAATATTTTTTTATTAATATTGAGCCCATTCCATCAAATAATATAACTACTACATTTTTTGGCTTATATTCTTCTAATATTTTGTCAATATCACTTAAAGTATTATGATAAACATCAAGTTCAAAATATCTCCTAATACTAGATGCTAAACTAACAATACTATTATCATATTCTGGTAATATAAACTTATCCATTTTATCTACTTCCTTTCTTTTATTAATATCATATATAGAAAAAACCGAAGGCAACTATTCCATATAAGAATAGTGACTCCGGATTTTATTAATTATAAAATACGTGTAGGCTTTACCCCGAGATAGCTCTATATATCTCCTCACTTGTTATAACTATATAATTTATTTTATGTTTTGTCAATCATTTATTACACTTTTGTAAATTATTTAATATATTGTATTATTCCTTGAGGTGAAAAAATTCACTTCAAGAATCAATAGTCTTCTTTAGTTAATTTAAAACTTTTAATTCATCAAGCATCAAATTTTTAATAAAATCAATATCTGTAAAAAATAAATCTAATCCACTTGCTTTTAAAGAAAGCATATACTCAAAATCATCAATGATTTCTCTTTCGACAGCAGAAGCAATTTTAACTACCTTACCATCAACAGTATGTCTACTTTGAATATATTTTTCTAATGTAGGAAAGGCATTCTGAATTAATATAGCCTGTTCTCTACCAGCAATTCTTTTGATCAATATTGTTTTACAAGAACCATACTTTTTTTCTTTTTTAGCAATAATAGTTCTGTACTTATCTACCTTTGTACTTAATGGTATAAACCATAAAATTTCTTTATCTTTAATTGCTAAATATGATGGTCTAGAATGACCATTTTCATGATTTATCATTAATCCTTTTTTATTAATTTGATCAAAGAATTCATCTTTAATATGATATAAATAACCAGTCTGAACTTTCATGTGAATCAACTCCTTAGTACTATATTATCATAAAAGAAAAGAAAACTCTACCTTTAGATAGAAGTTTTCTTACATTTACAACCGAGATCATTTATTGCTCGCACCACTCGGAAGCGATTAACATTTCACGACTAGGATCATTTATTGCTCGCACCACCTAGAAGCGATTAACATTTATCACTAAGACATTCCTTCGAATGCAATAATAATATACTATATTTTATGTAAAAAGTCAATTGTTTATGCTGAAAAAACTTCTAATTAATCTGTGTTATTGGTTATTTTATTGGTATCAATTCTTATAATTACGCCTTCTACTTCTTTATTAAATTTATTGGCTGTAGTTTTTTCATATATTTCAAATCCTACATCTAAGAATAGTTTCAATGCTTTTTCTCTACTTTTTTCAAAAGTATCATATAAGTATTTTATATTATTTTTATTTGCTTCTTTTATCAGTAGTTTAAGGGCTGGTTTTGAATATCCTTTACCTCTATATTTATCTTCTATTAAAATACCGCAATCATATATATCTTCATCTTTATCATATTGGTAATTTACATATCCAACATATTTATTTAAGTCTTTGTCTTTGATATATGCGAAATATCTATTTTCTTTGATTCTTCTATTTTGAACTTCTTGCCATTTTTCTTTAGGGAAGTCAATGCACCCTGTATCATAATGATAACCATTATACATAACTTTGTAGCCGGCATTATAACTCATTGTTTTTGGATCACTTTCTAGTTTTTGCTCATAGGAATATTCTTCCAATTTTGGTATTATTAATTCTATATTTTTCATTTTTTTCTCCTTTTTATATTTTAAATATTTTATCATAGAGACTATATTCATATAGGCTCTATGATACCTAATGAAGACTTAAGATTAACTTAAGGCTTCATAGGCAATTATGAATTTAAAGATTCAGTCTCATAAAGATTTCTATATATCTTACAACTATTTAATAATTCCTTATGTGTGCCCGTTGCTATTACCTTACCACCATCAACAACATGAATAATATCAGCATCCATAATCGTAGATAATCTATGAGCCACTATTACAATAGTATGATCATTAACCAAATTATCAATAGTCTTCTTAATATAATCTTGCGAATTATTATCTAAAGCTGAAGTCGCTTCATCAAATAAAATCACTTCACTACCCTTAGATAAAGTTCTAGCAATAGATAGTCTTTGTTTTTGACCACCAGATAAATTAATACCAGACTCTCCCAATACAGTATCATACCCTTTAGGTAAAGACATAATATAATCATCTAAGTAAGCCATCTTAGAATATTCCCTTATCTTTTTAAGAGATATATTCTTATTAATTAATTTAAAATTTTCTTTAATAGTTCTATTAAAAACAAAAGGTTCCTGTCTAATTATTGATATATGTTTCCTTAATTCATCTTCACTTAAATCTTTAATATTAATACCATCTAACAATATCTCCCCACTAGTAGTATCAAATATTCTAGTAATTAAATTAAATAAAGTACTCTTACCCTGACCAGAAGCTCCTACTACAGCAATCTTCTTATTAGGTTCAATCTTTAAACTAAAATTATTTAATATATTACCCTCATCAGGATAATTAAAATTAACATCTTTAAATTCAATTACCCCTTTAACATTAACTAACTTCTTATTACCAAACTCTTCATCTTTATATAATCTATTCTCTAATATATCATTTACTCTTGATATAGATACACTAACCTTCTGATATGTCTGAGTTAAGTCATTAATATTCTCTATTAACCAAGTAAACCTATATACATAATAAGTCATAGCAATAAAGAAAGTTAAACTAATCATCTTATAATATAATAATATAACACAAGTAGCAAATACTGAGCATTCTAATATAGACTTTAATAATCTAGTCTTTATATTAAAACTCTTCTGAATATCAATCTCTTTACTAGATTTATTATATATATCCTTAATGATACTAGTCATATCACTAATTAAATTATTTTTAATACCTAATGTTTTAATTTCTCTTATACCTCTAATAGACTCCGTAGTTAAAGAAGTAAACTTATCTTGCTCTTTTCTTCTCTCTTTATGTATATCTTTAAGTAATGGATTATATTTCTTTAATATTAAGAATAATATCGATACAATACCTACTATCTCTAATCCTATTATCCAAGAATTAATAAATACATAAACTATAACAATTATTGATGCCACTAGTGATGATATCATATTAAGTAATCTACCAAAAGCAAAGCTTAAAGTATCAGCATCACTTGTTATTCTATTTATTATTTCTCCTGACGACACCTTTTCATAAGCAACAGGAGGCAAACATAACGCTTTCTTATATGTATAAAATCCTAGTTTTCTAGTTAACTTACTCTCTTCTTTATATAATATAGAATTAGCATAATGTAATATTACTCCATCCATTGTTATTTCTAATACAAAATATATCCCTAAAAATATTAAAGCATTCTTAATATCTAACATAGTTATCTCTTCTACTACTTTACCATTTAAATATCCAGTAAATACTTCACATATACCAGACATAAATATAATTATACTAGCAAATATTAATTTATTTAAATCTTCTTTAACTAACTTAAGTAGAGGCCTAAATTCTTTCAAACTCTTCATCTTTACACCTCCAAATAAAAGAACTACTTATTTATAAAGTAGTTCCAATTTAATATAATTAATTATTTTTACTTATTACAAAGTATGTGAAAAACATAAAAGAATCCCACTTTTCTTTAAAACTACTCTATCACTATTAAAAATATTTAAACTTAAAGTTCTCATCTTCATGATTTTCACTCCTCTCTCTTTAAATTCAACCTAACTATATCATATTATTTTATGTATGTCAACCATTATTTGTTACATTTATTTTTTATATGCCACTTCAGCCTATGGTCTTCCGTGGTATGATGAAGCCTACTTTAGTCTTCCTCATAGCATTTTTTTAGTTTATCTAATAATTCTTCTAATATATTATTATCTACTATCTTAGTAATAGCAAAACACTTCTTACCTAAATCTTTAAATGAAGCACCAGAATGATATAACACTTTATTATCTATTATAATAAACCTATCATGAAATATATTAGTATTTATTATTTCTATATTACTATATTGTTTTTCATACTTCTCTTTAGAAATATTATCTATATTTTCTGTATATATTTTTACTTTAACATTAATATTTCTAATAATATCAAATAATTTTTTACCAGCATAATTATCTATTATAATTATTTCTTTCTTTGCTTTAGATAATATATCTATAAGTAATGAATATGCATCATATATCTGTCCTTCATAAAAAATATGGTTATTACTTTCTTTTGTATTTAACTTATCAAAAGATTCTTGTAATAATTTTATATCTTCTGTATTTTTTATAGTTAATTCATTAAAATATTTTTGTTCTATTAGTGAAGTATTTATTATTTTTTTCATTACTATAAAGGCATCCATAATTTTTATACTTATTTCTTCTGCAACATCAGTTTTTAATATAGCACTTAACATTGCTACTCCTTGTTCAGTAAACACATAAGGTAAATATTTAATATTAAGACCTTGTTTTTGATTATTTTTATTCAAGGTTTCAATTTGAAACCTTGAATAAATAGAAGAATATTCTTTTTTGGTTAATTGAAACATAAATCTTTCTGGAAATCTATTTATATGTCTTTTAACCGCTAAATTAAGTGATTTGGTTCCATTCTTACAACCATACAACATTGCCAAATCAGAGTCTAGCATAACCTGTTTACCTCTAATTTCATATATCATATTTTCTATCTTTATATTATCGCTTACCATTATATTATTCATTATATCATCCTTTCTTTGATTTCTAAACTAATTAATTTTTAAATATAGTGGTCTCATAACTTTTACCATTTACGCACTTTTCATAACTTTGCCTCTCTTACTTTTCTAATTTATCTAATAATTCTTCTAATATATTATTATCTACTATCTTAGTAATAGCAAAACACTTCTTACCTAAATCTTTAAATGAAGCACCAGAATGATATAACACTTTATTATCTATTATAATAAACCTATCATGAAATATATTAGTATTTATTATTTCTATATTACTATATTGTTTTTCATACTTCTCTTTAGAAATATTATCTATATTTTCTGTATATATTTTTACTTTAACATTAATATTTCTAATAATATCAAATAATTTTTTACCAGCATAATTATCTATTATAATTATTTCTTTCTTTGCTTTAGATAATATATCTATAAGTAATGAATATGCATCATATATCTGTCCTTCATAAAAAATATGGTTATTACTTTCTTTTGTATTTAACTTATCAAAAGATTCTTGTAATAATTTTATATCTTCTGTATTTTTTATAGTTAATTCATTAAAATATTTTTGTTCTATTAGCGAAGTATTTATTATATTTTTCATTACTACAAAAGCCCGCATAATATTTACACTTACTATACTAGCATTCTCAGTTTTAAGTACTGTTGCTAACATTGCGACCCCCTGTTCAGTAAATACATATGGTAGTTTTCTAACTCCACCATACATATTCCAACTTGAAGTTTCAATTTGAAACTTCAGGTTATCATATTCATTCTTATTTATTTGAAAATAAAAGTCTTGTGGGAATCTTTCTATGTTTCTTTTAACTGCTAAATTAAGTGATTTGGTTCCATTTTTACAACCATATAATTTTGCTAAATCAGAGTCTAACATGACCTGTTTACCTCTAATTTCATATATCATATTTTCTATCTTTATATTATCACTTACAACTATATTGTTCACTTTATCATCCTTTCTTTGATTTCTAAAAAATTATATCTCTTTTATCATTGTCTTATCGTTTATGATAATATAAATACCTGGTGATGTCAATATTAAAATACATGTTTTTTAGTAATTTTCTTATTACCACCATAAACAAAAGCAGATCATTTAGATCTGCTTATTTCATCTCGTTTTAATTCATTTTTATTTAGAAATAATAGCACAAATACACTTATCAAAATTAGGTATATCACTACTGATATAACATTTAATTATCTTAAAATTATTTCTTATAATTTCTTCTTTAAAAGTAGCAAAATCTACTATATTACATGAAGTACTAGTTACCATTATTTCTTTATTAGTATTAATATTTTTTCTTACTACTTTCTTAAAAGCATCATCAATATTAGATTTATAAGTACTAGTACCATCACCCATAGATATAACTAAAGCAATACCATTATCATTTAAGTGTTCATATATAAACTTATAGAATAAATTACGATGTTCTTCCTTTAAAAACATATGAATAACCGCTACTGAATAAATAAAGTCATACTTTTTATTTAATTTATCTTTCATTATATCTAAAGATTTAAAATTATTTACATATTTATTGTTAGTCAGTTCATTACATTTAGCAATTACTGTTTTAGAGTAATCAATACCTAATATATTATGATAACCCATATTAAGTAGATGAATTGTATCTCTACCTTCTCCGCATCCTACTTCTAATATACTATTATTCTTAGTAATATTATAGTCCTCTATTACTTTAACTACATCTTTACTAAAATCTTTAATTTCCCATAACATATTATTATCATAAGCATCTTTATATCTATCTTCATAAGCTTCATAATATTCTTTTTTCATAACATTACCTCAATTTATTTTCTTAATATCAATTAAACCTCTAGTATGATAACCATGTTTTTCGTAGAAGTTAATTCCCATTTTATTGTAGGCAAATACTTCGATAGAAATATATTCACATCCTATACTTTTAAAATACTTTTCTATCCTATTTATAAGTAAAGTACCAATACCACTACTTCTTACTTTCTTAGATACTACCAACTCTGTTACTTCACCACATTTAGGACATTTATAATCTAAATAATCATATTCATCATAACACCTTAAACATCCCATTATTAAACCTACTACTACATCATTATCTATTGCTAGATAACATTTGCCATTATTATTATTTACTTCTTCTAAATCTAACATAGCCATCTTATCACGATATTCAGGATGTAACTGATCTAGATTATCCTCATCAATACTAAGAATATATTCTTCTAGTTCTACTAGTAAATCTTTTACATCTTCTAAATATCTATCTTCATATTCAATTATTTTCATTATATCTCCTTTTCCACTTCAGCCTGTAGTCTTCCGTGGTATGATAGAGCCTATTCTAGTCTCTATCATAAAATCTTATTTATTATTTTTATACTTATTTTTTTATCATTAACATAATAATGAGTATCATTATCATTAATATTCTTCAAATATATACTTCTTCCTATTGGACTATTTAAAGATACCTCTTTAATTTTAGCATTATTATCTATCATATATTTACCAGTTAATTTAATAGTATATTCTTCGATATCATCTATATCATATATAACTTTTATTTTAATAATATCTCCTATATCTATTATATCATCAGAATTACTTTTTTTATCTACTATTTTTAAATATTTTTCATCCTCTAACATTTTATTTATTCTTGAAGCAATCTTTCTACTTTCTCTCATTGTATCTTCAAAAGCAAAATTATCATGCCATCCATCTCCTACTGCATCAGCATAGGATTCACTTCCTATGCTGGCAATAGATAAACTTATATCTTTCAATCTATTTAATTCTTCATAATACTGATTAAATCCATCAGTATCTACTAATATATCTTTCATAAACACCTCCTATGAACCTGTGCTACTATAATGTTTTAAACCTATCTTAAAAGATAATAAACATGGTATTAAATATACTACTATTAATAATGGTGATAATAAATATAATGTATTACTAGATTTTCCTAATAGATAAAGTAAAGGATAATAATTAACTGAAGCATATGGAATAATAAAAGTAAATATAAATATAAAACCCTTTCTAAATATTCCTATTGGATACTGAGCCATTTGCTTTCCACCATCAGTTAATAAATTTCTTACTTCTAAACCGTGAATAGTAATAAAACAATATGAAGCCATTAATAAGAATATTCCAAAGAATAATATTATTGAAGATAGAAACATTGCTATTATTAATAATATATTTATAATATTCCATTCTATATTCAAATGACTTATAGCAATAAAGAATATTATTAATGATTGAATAATTCTAGCTACTTTTACAAAATCCATTTCACTACATATAACTTGATATAATACCCCTCTAGGTCTTACTAATAATCTATCTAAAGAACCATCAATAATAAATTTATCAAACTTATCTACTCCTCTAAAGAATGTTTCATTAAAAGCAAAGCCAAAATGAATAATAGAAAAACATAATAGTACTTCATATAAAGTAAAACCTTTAATATTATCAAATCTTTGAAATAAAGCTACTGTCATAAAATAATAAGTAAAAAATACTCCTATTTGGCTAATAAAAGTCAAGATAAATGATAGACGATATTCTAACTGTGATTTTAATTTAAGTTTCATTGATTCTATATATAACTTAACCACCTTGTATCACAGCCTTTCTAAGTGATATTCTTGATATTAAGTATCCTAATGATATTGTAATAATTATCCAAATAATAGAACCAATAATAAGGATATATCCTTCTTCTAATGGTATACTATTAGAATATATTCTAAAGGGAAAGTCTCCAATAAACCTAAAAGGAAGAAATTCCGCTATATATTTTAACCATGTTGGAAAAAATGGTATCGGAACCGTTCCACCCATAAATATATCTGCAATTACACTATAAGTAGTCATAGACCCCTTTTCATCTAAAGTAAACATTGTTAAAATATGCATAAATAAATTTAAAGCTGTAACTAAGAATAATCCTAATACTAATGCTACTATAAATATTATAAAATTATTTATCGAATAAGGACCAGATAAATGAAATGGTTCTGGTAATGATATAGCAAGAATTATTAAAGGAACAAATCTAAGTAAAACTGCTACTAACCTTTTAGCTAGCATCTTAACATACCATTTAAAATAAAAATCTTGAGGTCTTACTAATTCATAAGCTAAATTACCATTTTTAATCATATCAAGTAATTCGTTTTCTCTATCAAAGGGATATATTAGAGCAAAAAATGATTGCTGAAGCCATAAGTAATTAACAAGTTCTTGCCAGTTCATTGGTACATTACCACCACTTTCGTAGAAGGCTAAATATATCATAATAAATATTAAAGCAAAGAATATTTGAGTACATATACCCGCTATTGCTTCCATTCGATATTGAAGATTAGTTATAAATCTTAATCTAAAATAACTTAAATATGATTTCATAATTCATAGTCCTCATATAATTTAAGTATTACATCATCAATACTTTCGTTATCTATTTCAATATCTTCAATATTATATTTAGTAGTAAATTTACTTAAGAAATTAGATATACTTATTATATTAGAATCAATTATAAAATTATAACTATCTTCCTTCTTACATTTCTTTATAACACCTTTTACTTTAATATTATCAATTTTATCCTTAGTAAATATCTTAATATTTTTATAACTACCATATTTAACTTTTAATGTTTTAATATTTCCATCATATAGTATCTTTCCATTACCAATTAAGATAATTCTCTTAGCCAGTGCTTCAATATCATTCATATCATGAGTAGTAAGAATTACTGTTACTTTATTTTCTTTATTTATCTTTTTAATAAAGTCTCTTACTATCTTTTTAGATATAGCATCTAATCCTATTGTAGGTTCATCTAAGAATAATATTTCTGGTTTATGTAGAAGAGATGATGCTATTTCACACCTCATTCTCTCTCCTAAAGAAAGCGTTCTAACCGGTTTTTTTATTATTTCTTCAATACCTAAAAGTTCTACTAGATATTTCTTTGTCTTTTGATATTCATTATTATCTATTTTATAGATATCTCTTAACAAGTCAAAAGTGTCTTCCGCTGGGATATCAAAAGCAAGCTGACTTCTTTGACCAAAGACTACTCCTATCTTAGATACATATTTTTTTCTATCTTTAATAGGATCTAAATTATTTATTTTAATGCTTCCACTAGTAGGAAGAAGTATTCCTGAAAGCATCTTAATTGTGGTACTCTTTCCAGCACCATTTGGACCAATATAACCAATTACTTCTCCTTTCTTTATTTCAAAAGATACATTTTTTACTGCTTCTACTATTTTGTATTCTCTTTTGAAAAATGATTTTAAAGCAGCTTTTAGTCCACTATTTCTTTTGGCCACTTTAAAAGTTTTTGTTATGTTATCAACTTTGATGAATGACATTTTAATATCACATCCTTTCTGACAACGCAAAAAAGCCACATATTTTAAATATGTAGTTTCATCGTGCAATTAAATATATGGTTTTTTCTTCGCAAATGTCATAATAAATATATAATATTTAAAATACTTTGTCAATAGTTTTATATTAATTTTTACTTAATAGTTTTTCTAATGACTTAAACTCACTAGATTCTTCTAATTTTTCTTCATAATATTTACCATCTTGGTAGAAGCCTCTCAAAGCATATGCTTCTTTAATATTATGAGCCTTTACTTCACTAGTAATTATTCTATATTCATTATCTACTATCTCAATACAAGAACAATTACTTAACATTATACCTACTTTATCTTTATTTTTTAATTCTTCTTTAGTAGATTCATATCTTCCATTTTCATCAGTATGAGGAGTAATGTAAGCATCAATAAAATTTAGACAATCTACACTACTAAAAGTTACATCATTATCACTAGTTACCGAGTCTGAATTACAAGAATTAAACCAGCACACTGCTCCAGCAGATACTCCGCATAATACTTTACCATCAGTATATGCATCAAGTAATACTTTATCAAATCCTGTTTTCTTCCATAAATTAATCATCTCTAAAGTATCACCGCCACCTTCATAAATAATATCAGCCCATGCTATTTTTTCCTTTACTACTTCCATATCATCTAGTTCAGTACTTTTTAAATCTCTACAATTACACCCAAACATATCTCCATATATTTTTTTCATCGTCTCAAAGTAACCCTCTTCGATAGTATTATTAAATGGTTGTGCATGAACCATAAATAAATAATTAGGGTTTTCTTTACCTGTTAATCTTATTATTTCCTTATCCATAGGTTCAGTTTCATATTCACGATATTTACCATTACCTAAATATCTACCATTTTCTCCTCCACCTATAGCCACTATTTTCTTAGTCATAATATCCTCCTTTATTATTACTTTATATTATATTTACAATCATCAATCTTTAATTTTTTATTTTCTTTTTCTAATTCTTTTAAACTTTTATCTGGAGCCCTCAATTCTTCTGGCATAGTACCTCCTAATTCTTTAATAGTGTTTCTTATCTTGCTTCCAACTTCATAATGAGTTTTATTTGCTTTACTTTCAGAATTAACATTATCTCTTTTTAATTTTTGTTCCGTTTGAGATATTCTAAACAGATTAGCAATTAATTCCTCACTACCCATATTATCTAATATATCTTCTCGGTATCTTAATTTCTTTCTTTTAGCAATATCATCTGCTGTTTCTCCATTATATAATCCTTTATAACCATAATTATGGAATCTATCAAAGTTCTTAACTCCAGCATTTCGTGCAGCAATATTTAATGAATAATTTCCTTTCTTTGTTAGATTTCTTTGATAAACTCTTTTTTCTTCTTCTGTTAAACTAGAATATTCTCTTTCTGTCAATTCCATCTTTCTAGTTTGAATAGCAAAATATGTTTGTGCTAAAGCTATTACTTTTTTTCTAGAATCACCATTTTGAGCAATAAGATAGCAGGCATATCTTGACAGTTTGTAATCAGGAACTTCTCTTTTGGTATCAGAGCCTATTTCAACCATTTTGTCGGCTCCGACAAAATGGTCTAAAGCCTTATAGCCACTTGATTCACAAGCAATTTTTGCTTTATCAATTACACCTTTAAATTTTCTCCATTCAGTATATTGTAATACACTTTGTAATTCTCTGGCCAACCAGTATTCATTACCAAATTCATCTATATGTTTTATATCATCAAACATCTTTTCTGTATATTCTTTTATTTCATTCATTCAAAACATCTCCCCCTATAATCACTATTTTTATAATCATAATTATGAAATTTATCAAAGTTTTTAACTTCACCATTTTGTACTATTAAATGACATTCATAACGAGATAATTTATAATCTAGTATAGTTCTTTTAGTCTTCTTTGATAATTCTATCATTTTTCCCACTTAGGAAAAATGTTCTTCACATATGCAATTACTTTTCTTAACGCTATTTTTACATTGTTAATTATATTATTAAACTTATCCCATCTTTTATATTCCAGTACCTTTTGTAATTTTCTAGCCAAATTTATTTAAAACATCCCTCTATAGGCCTCTACAAATTATTAATTATTTCCAGAGTAAACTCTGCTACTTCAGTACTACTCTTCTTTAAAAATTTATCATAAGTAATTAGATTATCTTTACCTATTACATCAGATATAGATCTAATTACTAAAAATGGTATACCACTTAAATAGGAGGTCATTCCTATACTAGCGCCTTCCATTTCTACTGCTACTGCATTAAATTCCTCTTTTATTTTTTTAGATAATTCTATATCTGTACAAAACATATCACCAGTAGCAATAGTACCATCATAAACATTATCCTTCTTTATATTAAAGGCTAACTCTCTAAGATATTTATCGCATTCTACATATACACCTACTTTAGGTATATAGCCTTTAGGATGATCAAATGCTGTTATATCAAAATCATATTGTACTAATTTATCACTAACTACTATATCACAAACATTTAGTCTATCATCTATACCTCCTGCTACTCCAACATTAAGTATATAGTTAGGACTATAGTTATCAATTAACACTTGTGTACTTCTTGAAGCATTAACTTTACCTACTCCTGCTTCTACTAAAATACATTCCTTATCATTAATAATACATTCATAAAAATCTAAATCATATATTTTATTTATCTTATTTAATTTAACTAGTTTTAACATTTCTTCTAATTCTTCATACATAGCAAATATAATTCCTATTTTCTTCATATATACCTCTTTTCTTTACTTTTGTGTAATCATTTCCTTATTATCATATTCATAATCTAATCTATTACTTGAAGTAATAATACTTTCTCCTAAATTACTTTCTAGTTCATTTCTAGCAACCTTAGCAACATTACCACCTACTTTGGCTACTTTAATATTACCATCAAGTCCTACTGGTTTATGTTTTTCAGCAAGTCTTTTAGTAGCTTCTTCAGATAAATCAGTAAGAATTAATTCTATACTATCCATATTATCTCTTAGATTTTCTTTTCTAAGTCCTTTATACTCTTTGTATTCTTTACAAGTCATACCAGACCAAGTTTTATATATCTCATTAGTTAAAATATCATACTCTTTAGCACCTGCTATACCATTTTCTTTCCAAACATCAGTTAATTGTTTTCTATTTTGAATAGCTTTCATTCTCTTTGCTATCCAGTTTTCATCATAACCTTTTGACCTATATAAATCTATAGATCTTTGCATAGCAATTGATGGATCAAATACCTCATCAATTCTCTCACTACCTAACTTAGCTAACCATTGCTTTATAGGCTCAGCATTCTTACTAGGAATAGATTCTATTATTCTAAACATTCCTTCTATATCAGTAACATCAGTCATACGATATTTACCATCTTGAGCTTTCAATTTCAAAGTGTGACAATTTGTCACGGTTTCATTTCCTTCTTCTTTTAAACGTTGCTTCAACTTTCTCCAGTAAGCTTGTTTATTTTTACTATCTGATATAATTCCTACCACATCTACAACGCTAACATAATATTTCTCACTTTCTTTATTCCAAACAGTTCTAACTTTCTTATCATTAAATATTTTGTTAATCAAATATAATTTGTCTTTTTCCATATAACCCTCCTCTTTTCTTACAATCCCAATATAACACATATAAAATATCTAAGTCAATGAATTTTGATACATTTATTGGTAATATTTTTACCAAAAAGAAAAAGTACTCTATGAGTACTTATTCCCTAAAATAAATTCATATACACATTCAGTTATATCAATACCATGTATATTAGAAGACTCTAATTCTACAATTTTACCACCTATCTTTTGATAAAATTCATTAGCAGTATTCTCTTTTAGACATCTAATAATAACCCTTTTATATCCTTCTTTTTTAAATATATTAAAACAATATTTAATAAGTTTAGTTCCATAACCCTTTTTCTGATTATTATCTTCTATATAGATAGAATATATTTCTTTATATCCCTTATACTTATCTCCTCTTGCGTCTCCGTAGCAGATAAATGCCTTAACCATATTATCTTCTTCTAGAAGAGCATAATTAGAACTACCTTTCCTTATAGCATTCTTAATATTTTCTACTCTAGTATTATATTCACTTTCTTGTTTATCAAATACTTCTTTTGGGAAAACATTACTATAAGTACTTCGCCAAGAATTTAAATGTATTCTAACTATTCTTGCAGCATCACTTGTATTAGCTTCTCTAATCATCTAAATCACCATTACTAAAATAGATTTCTAATCTATTATATTTACCAGTATACTTTTCTATATAATTATTATTAGTATAATCATTTACTACCATCTTCCAAAAAGATTCTGCCACTTTAGAATTAGGTACAGCCTTAATAGTCCAATTACCTTTATACATATCAAATATTTTAATTGCTACTTCTTTACCTATTTTATTTCTTTTATAATTATTTAAAACAAATATTTCACTTATTTCATAATTATTATTCCCATTATCATCTATAAGTACAAATCCTAATATATCTTTATCACTCTTAATAAAATAAGCATAATTATCTATAAAATATTTATCTAAATCATATTCATACTGATATATATCAGAATTAAAAGTAATAGGAAAATATAAACTTAAATCATGTAAATATAATTGTAATAATCTTTCTAATTTATTTCTATCTTCTAATCTAACTTTTTCTAATTTAATATTATTATTCACTATATCCTCCATAATATTTTCTTTAACCTCTTCAGCCTATGGTCTTCCGAGGTATGATGAAGCCTATTCTAGTCTTCCTCATAATATTTTTTTAGTTTATTTATTTGTCTATTTAAAAGAATACATAATTTATTTATTCTAGTATCAGAAAAATTAGTTATATATTGATACTTATGAAGTAAGGCATCAAACCATTCTACTATTCCATCTAGTTTATTTATATCAATTCTTTTAATATCTTCGACTACTTTAATTATTTCATCAAAAGGTTTAACTTCATAGAAGAATCTTCCTTCTTATAATTTTATTGTATCAAATATTTAATAAAAAGTCATTAAATTTAAAGAAAATAAGTACTATTTCAAGTACTTATCAATTATTTCAAATAATTTATCTTTACTAATAGGTTTAAGTAAATAACCACTAAAACCATATTTTAAATATTCTTCATTATATTCATATTCATTATTTCTAGTAAGTAAGATAACATTAGTTTTAAAGTTTCTAATATCTTTAAATTTCTTCATAACAGTTACTCCATCTAATGGGTCCATAACTTCATCTAGTAATATTAAATCATATTTCTCTTTACCCCTAATTTTATCTAGTGCTTCTTTACCTAAACTAACATAATCAAGTTTAATATTAGTATCACGAATTAACTTACTAATAATCTTCTCAGTAGAAATATTATCATCTACTAAAAGTATTTTCTTTTCATCATAAAAGCTTTCGTACTTATTATATTTTTCATTAGCTTCTTCTACTATCTTTTGATCAAGTACTATCTTCATAGTAGTACCATTTCCATAATTACTACTAGGGATAATAGTACCACCCATTAAAGTAATTAATTTTCTAGCAGTAAATAAATTACTCTTCATATTACTTCCATCTATTTCTTCTTTTCTTTTATAGAAGATACTATCCATCTCATCAGGAGATATTCCTACTCCCGAATCTTCAATAATAATAATAAGTCTTGCTATATTATTCTTAATAATCGTATTAACATTAAGTTCAATATAACCTTCTTTAGTATACTTAATACTATTATCTAAAATACTAATTAAAACATTTTTAAGTCCTAAATTATCTCCATATAAGTATTCAGGTAAATCACTAGCAATATCACTTCTAAAAGTAAGACCTTTCTTACTACATTCATCACTATATAAAGTAACTATCTTTTTTAATAATAATTTAATATTATATTTATCATCATATACTTTAATACTAGCACTATCAATACTATCTACATCAAGTATCTCATTAGTCATTGTAGTAAATCTAGCAGTATTTTCTTTAATAGCCCTTAAATAATCATTAACTAAATCTTTATCTACTTTCTTATTACTCATTTCATTAATCGCAGCATCAGTATTATAATTAATATCCTTAGTAATAAGTCTAATATCATTAGTCATATTATATAAAAACATAGTCTTATCCTCATTAGCATTATCACTAATCTCTTTAGCCTTATGATATTCTTCAATCATCTTAACATCAGGATTCTCTATTGTAAAATACATAAGGAAAGTAATAAAGGCATGAATAGGAGTAGCAAGTAATAATCCCGGATTCATATATTGAATATAAGATGCAATACCACCAACAATTAAAAATATAAGTATTGGAAAAAATCTCTTATCTTTAATATTTTTAATATTTCTAATTAATGCAATAATACCTATAAAAGAATATAAGAAAGCTGAAAGATATATAATATTAACACTAGGGCCATAAGTATAAGCAATATATCCATCATATTTAAAGTTAAGTGGTAAGATAAAATTCAAAGTAGTAAAGATAATCATTAATACAATAGCTATATTTCTAACTACCGGTATATATCTTTCTTTCTTTTTAATACTAAGACATACAAATAGTACGTAGCAGAGTAATATAGTAATCCAAAGTTCTACTCCAAAAGAAAATAATCTTGCTACAAAATAACTAACATTAGGTATTTCTTTATACATAGGTCCAACAAAATCCAAAATAAGTTCTACAATAAGTTCAAAGAATGATACCACTACTAGTATAGAATATACTTTATTTTCTTTACTTTTAAATACTTTCTTTCTAAAGTATACAGTCATAAGTAACATAGAATATACTATTGCTTCAATTAAGAAATAAATACCAGTATACATATAAACAACTCCTATCTATTATCTATATTAAGTATACAATTTTTTTGCTTTTTTTACAATAGAAAAAGAAGAAAAAACTATTTAAGTTCTCTCTTCTTAGTTTTATGTTCAGCTTCTTCTTTAGCAAGTTCTTCTAATAATTTATAATCAGCTTTATCAGCTTTAGTTCTAGGAATAGCATCTAAGAATGTAATAGATTCTGGTACTTCATATGGTTTTAATTGAATAGTCTCTCCTGTAATATTATTAATAATTGGCTTATAACACATATCTAGTATATAATCACTTATTTCTTTCGTAGGCATAACACCATCTTTTAATACTACATATGCCTTATTAGTAAATAATAAATCTTTATCAGGTTTAGGAACTACTACTACACTATCTACTACATCAATTAAAGCTATAACATTTTGAATATGTTCTAGATATACTTTATTTAAGTCTGATCTAATATAATATCTACTACTTCTTCCAGTTAAAGTAAAGTATCCTTCATTATCTAAAGTACCCATATTACCAGTCTTATAATACTCTACTCCTTTATACATAAATTTAGTATTTTTAGTCATTTCTTCATTCTTATAATATCCTTTATAAATATGTTTACCTGCTATACAAAGCATTCCTTCTTCACCATATTTAAGTTCTTCCAAAGTATCAGGATCAACAATAATAGCCTTAGTACCAACAAGCACTCTACCTACTGTTTCAGGTCTATTAAGTGAGCCAACTGCCATTGTATTAGTACCAACTGTTTCAGCATTACCAGAACCATTACATATAACAGTATTAGCTCCGTGTTTTCTAAAAAATTCTACTCCATCAACATTTTGCATTGGTGATAAGAAATCCCCTCCTGATACAAAAGTATGAATACTAGATAAATCATCACTATCTTTAACATTTCTTTTAATAAGTTCAAGAAGAGCAGGACTACCAAATACATAGTTAGGATTTTTACTTAGATAATATCTAATATTATCTTTACTTAAAGTAGGAGCAAGTACTGCTACTCTACCACATATTAAACTCATAATAGTAGAAGTAGCAAAACCATAAGGATAAGAAAATGGTACACACACCAAACATCTTTCTCCTACTTTTGCTTTAATCTTACCAGTATTTTTCATATAAATACCAGAAGCAAGTAAATTCTCATTAGTTAATACTACACTCTTAGGATTACCAGTAGAACCACTAGTAAATAAAATTAAAGAATCTTCCTTACCACCATATAAAGTATATATAGGTTTTTTATAATATTTAGCAATACTACCAATATCACTAAAAGATAAATCATCATTATATCCATTAGCACCTGTCTCTATACTACCATAATTCTTAGTACTAATTTCATTACTATGTAAAGTAATAATATTTCTTACCTTACTACCATCTTTAATCTTTTTATTATATTCTTTATCTTTATCAAAATTAATAAATAAACTAGATTCAAATTCATTCAAATATCCTAATACTTCTTCAATCGAAGACATTGAATTAATAAAAGTAGTAATAGCTCCTATTCTGTTGCAAGCTAAATAAATAATAACTCCTTGATAATAATTAGGCATAGCAGCAGATACTATACTTCCCTTCTTTATTCCTAATTCTTTTAATGTCTTAGATAAAGTAATTGCATCTTTTAACATTTCATCATAATTTACTCTTAAATCTAAACAATCAATAGCCTCTTCTTTTCTATAGAAATTACTAATTAAATTAATAGTATTATAAATACTCATATTAGGTATTATAGGATTTCTACTAAAAAAACTATAATCACTATTATGTATATTATCTATAGATGGATAACCTGTTAATTTTTTCATATAAAACCACTCCCTTTTTCATATGTAAGTATTATATAATATTTTTGCCAAAAAAGCAAACATTTATATATATTTTAGTATATTTTCCCTTCAGCCTGTAGTCTTCAGGGGTATTCGTAAGCCTACTTTAGTAGTCTTTCTCATAAAAATATTATAATAAATTAATTTTAAGACTACTTATGTAGGCTCGAACCAAAAAGAAAAAGAAGAATACTTCCAAATAGGGGGGAGCTTATGTCAAACTTTGAATTTTTAACAACACTTTGCAAGAATTCTCCCATCCTCTCTAGGTGGTGAGATGAATTGCCTTTTGGGAAAATCATGCAATATCTGGCATATTAAAACTGCGCATATCTGTGCACATAAATGAAAACAAATACAGAAGAACAAATGTTCTGAAAAACATAGACAAACAAGTGTTCCTGTGTTATAATATAATCAGTCGAAAGTAAAAAGAAAGGCTGATTTTATGAGAAAATTGGACAGTAATGCACATTCAGTGTTTCTACTCTATTATCATTTGATTCTGGTTATAAAATATCGAAAAAAGATACTGACGAATCCTGTTTCTGAGCGTGCCCGGGAGATTTTTGAATATATCGCTCCGAAGTATCATGTTACATTAGAGGAATGGAATCATGATCGGGATCATGTTCATATCATGTTTCGGGCCCATCCGAAATCGGAACTCAGCAAATTTATTAATGCGTATAAAAGCGCAAGCAGCCGATTGATTAAAAAAGAGTATCCGGAGATTCGGCAGAAGCTTTGGAAAGAAATGTTCTGGAGCCAGAGTTTTTGTCTGTTAAGTGCTGGTGGTGCACCCATTGAGGTTATCCGCCAGTACATAGAAACACAGGGAGAAAATAAGAGTGAACATCGTGTACCGTTTTCGGATTTACCCGAATAAATCTCAAAAAGAATTATTTGCAAGGACATTTGGTTGTGTGCGTTTCGTGTATAACCGGATGCTGGCAGAGAAGATAGAATATTATGAGAAAACCGGAAAAGTATTAAAGGTTACGCCTGCAAAGTATAAGGCAGAGTTTCCGTGGCTGAAGGAGGTAGACAGTCTGGCATTGTGTAATGCACAGCTGCATCTGCAGACAGCCTATAAGAACTTCTTTCGGGATTCTTCGGTTGGTTTTCCGAAGTTCAAGTCAAAAAAGAATCCGGTAAGAAGTTATACGACAAACTGCGTAAATGGAAATATTACTTTGCAGAGTGGTAAACTGAAACTTCCGAAAGCAGGTTGGATCCGCATAAAACAGCATCGGAGTATCGATGATAGTTATACTTTGAAGGGCGCCACCGTCAGCCAGGAAGCAGATGACAAATATTATGTATCATTACTGTATGCGGCAGAAGAAGCGGAACATGAAATCAGGTCAGTAAAAACCGCAATCGGACTTGATTTTTCCATGAGAGAATTGTATGTAGATTCCAATGGAACTC
>OIZB01000100.1_pt1 | contig 85838 bp, 114 predicted proteins | sample 1588401 | NCBI WGS metagenome assembly OIZB01 (sample SAMN03283270) | human gut metagenome | biome: human-associated habitat; material: feces | host: Homo sapiens | place: USA | collected 2013
CGCAAAGTGTTTCGAAACCAGCCTGCATAAGTGCACAAACACCACCACAAAGTACAGCCTGCTCACCGAAGAGGTCAGTCTCTGTCTCTGTACGGAATGTTGTCTCAAGAAGTCCGGCTCTTGCTCCGCCGATTCCAAGACCATATGCAAGTGCAAGATCCCATGCCTTTCCGGTAGCATCCTGCTCAACAGCGATCAGACAAGGAGTTCCCTTACCAGCCTGATACTCAGAACGTACTGTATGTCCTGGTGCCTTAGGTGCGATCATTGTAACATCGACATCCTTTGGTGGCTTGATGCATCCGAAATGGATATTGAAACCATGTGCGAACATTAACATGTTACCTGGCTCAAGGTTTGGCTCGATATCTTTCTTGTACATATCAGCCTGTAATTCATCGTTAATCAGAATCATGATAATATCAGCTTTTTTAGCAGCTTCTGCTGCAACGTATACCTTAAATCCCTGCTCTTCGGCTTTCTTCCAGGACTTGCTTCCCTCATAAAGACCGATAATGACGTTGCATCCGGACTCCTTTAAGTTTAATGCATGTGCATGTCCCTGGCTACCATAGCCGATGATTGCGATTGTCTTTCCATCCAGTAATGAAAGGTTACAATCTTCCTGATAAAAAATTCTTGCTTCTGACATATCATTGTCCTCCTAAATATGTATACTCTTATATAAAAAAATATTTTTAATAAGTAGCCGTAACTAATCCAAAAAACGGACATCCGACGATCCACGGGTAAGTCCCGTAATTCCAGTACGTGCAAGTTCCAGAATTTCATATCCATCCAGCAGATCTAAAAAGGCATCCAATTTATTCTGATGTCCTACCAGCTGAATTACCATGGAATCGTTTGTGACATCTACGATCTTTCCATGAAAAATCTCTGTCACATTCATAATCGGCTGACGCTCGTTATCCTTTGCGCGGATCTTTACAAGAATCAGCTCCCGGGTAACAGAAAGTCCCGGTTCCAGTTTTTTGATATCCAACACATCTTCCAGTTTCAGTAACTGTTTCTCGATCTGATCCAGAATAAGTTCATCGCCACTGGCAACAATTGTAATTCTGGTATATTTCGGATCTGCAGTCACACCGGATGAAAAACTGTCAATATTATATCCGCGGCGACTGAACAATCCGGATATCCGGCTCGTCACGCCTGGGTTATTTTCCACTAAAAGCGATAACGCCTGTCTTCTCATATCTCGAAAACCTTCTACTTTCTTTGTGTTGTTTAGATCATAATACTATAATCTGTGTTTGTCAAGCACTATTTTTATTATAACTTCCAGTTATATTATGAATAACTCCCATCTATCAGAATGGGACTTTAAAAGTGAAACATATGGGAATAAAGAAAGGTTCCGATTCCCACCCCCAGTAAAATGATCACAATAATTTTCATAAGAAGCGCGATCACACTGCAGATCACACCCGCAAGAGCCATTCCTCTGCTGCTGCCGTACTTGGGTTTCTGTAATGCGATAATTCCAAGAATCAGACCGGCAGCTGCGACAAGAAATGTCAGCCATTTTCCTCCGGCACAGCATGCCAGCAGAATGGCAACAATCCCAAGGATCATTGAAGCAATTCCAAGCCCGTTTGCACCTTCGTCCATATTCTGCGGTGTTCCGCCATAGGTATACGGATTATCCGGATTTGTAGGTGTTCCACAATATCCGCACATGACAGAATCATCGGGAATCTCTCTTCCACATTTTCTACAATACATGATTTCTCCTTTGTTCTAATATAATGTTTTGATCGCGCCGTTGTAATACTGCAGGATCTTTAAGGCATCCGTCAGATCTACTTTCCCGTCGCGGTTTACATCTGCGGCGGTTTTCTCCGCACTGGTAAACGTCTTTGTATTATTGTAATACTGAATGACGTACAGTACATCGATCAGATTTACTTTTCCGTCCCCGCTGACATCTCCCAGTGTATGCTGCTGATCTGTGATCGTCACACTCGATGTCGTCGAATTGTAGGAAAAAATATCCCCCTGCTGATCTTCCACAGACTCAATGGCAACCGTAACATCCGTACTGATTCCGTTGTTGGAATAGGCTGTCATTCCATTGGCAAGCTGAAAATCAATATACATCAGATTTCCCGAAGTATTTACATCTGCTGCTGCCGTATATTCTGTCGTAAGATACCCTCCATAGGAAGACATATTGTAATCACTCTGCGTAAGTGTCGACTGTACTTCCGGTGCCAATGTCACAGACTGGAATGCAAGAATATTTTTATTGTATGAAATTCCAAGTTTGATCTTATTGAATCCGTCATTTCTGGAAAAATATACCGGAACGGAAATATGCCCGTTTCCCTTTACGATTCCAAGGGAAAGTGTCACGGTCTTTGCCTGGGAATTCGTCAGTGTCAGTTTCTGCGTTTTCAGTTCCACATCCGATCCGTTTGTGCGAAGATAAGATGGACTGAAGGTAATGTCAGTCTTTATGACCGGTTTTGCCGAGGTAAATTTTAATGTTGCAATCGATGATCCCGATACTTTTACCGGATCTGCAATCTGTGCGGTAGTATTTCCTGCCGCATCCTTTTTATAATAATCCACGGACAGAAAATGTGTGTACCCATTATAAGAAGCCTTCCACTCTCCGTTATTGTCTGTCTTTCCGGATGTGGTGCCCCCGTCAACAACTACCGTAACCGAAGTAAATACTGAATTGTCATAAGTCAGGTATCCTCCGAATCCGGAAGTCTCCGCATTGACAGAAAATGTCACATCAAATGACTGTCCCGCATTTAAATTGATGGAGTCACTGGCAGTCTTCATTTCCAGCGAACCTGCAGTGGTTCCTGCCGCATACACATCTGACGGCTCCACACCAGTTCCCGCAATAAACATACATGCAAGCATGATTCCGGCTATTAATTTCTTTGCTTTTCTCATAAGAATTCCCCCACTTATATGTGTTTTGATCCTTTGTAACTCATTCTATGTCTTATCCTACCATTCTCTGTAGCAAAAGGCAAGAAGTAACAAAGCTGGAAATTTTTCTCTTCTGCGGTAATTTTAAGAAACAACAATTTTTAACACGACCGGAAATTCAGAATAAAAACCGGAGGTCTTCACATGCAGACCTTCTGCGTCCGTTTTCCATTCCGGGGATTTTTCATATCCAAGAACTTCTACCTGTCTGATAATCCCATGGAATTCCGGGAGATTCTGGTCACTGCTTTCTGCCAGAGACTGAACGCAAAAGTTTCCATCCTGCGGGCACTTTAACGCAATGGCATAAATATTTCCATGATTCACTGTAAAACGGTAATCCTGCGGCGTATAGACCATCTCTTTCTGATCTGAGAACTGTCCCTCCTGCATCTTTGTCGGACCTTCGGACGATTTTCTCCATACCTTTGCTCCATGGATGGCTTCCCGGTTCACCGCCATCCAGTCCGCCAGATCCCGGAGAATCTTTTTATCTCCTTCCGGAAGCGTGCCATCCGCCTTCGGTCCGACATTTAATAAAAGATTTCCGTTTTTACTTACCACATCCACCAGCGTACAGATGATTTCTTGACTTGTTTTATAGATCAGTGTATCCGTATAGCACCAAGAATTTCTTGCAATTGCGGTATCTGTCTGCCACGGATACGGTTTTGCCTCCGCAAAGCCGCCACGTTCCATTTCTACAATTCCACTGCCAAACGCCATCGCATCATGCTTGTAACAGATGGCAACATTCGTCCCCCATTCCGCTCCGCAATTATAATAAAACGCGGCAAGTTTCTTTAAATAGGGCTTAAATGCCTCATGCTGGACCCACCAGTCAAAATACAACAGGCGCGGACGGTAATTAAGGATAAGTTCTGCCGTCCGTGCCAGCCAGTCATCGAGAAACTCTTCTGTCGGATACGGTCTGGAATACAGGTCCTCCGGATCTGCCTCCGGCATGGATGGCCAGTAAAAATCCCCTTTTTTCAGTGGTTCATGGATATCACTGTCAAACGTTTTTCCATTTCCGAGGAAAAACCAGTGTTCCGCACGGTGGGAAGATGTACAGAAATGAATTCCCCGCTTTTTTGCTTCCTCTTTCAGTTCCCCGAGAACATCCCGTTTCGGTCCCATGTCGACCGCGTTCCAATCGGAAAGATCACTCCGGTACATCTGAAATCCATCATGATGTTCCGCTACCGGAAACACATAACCGGCTCCTGCCGCCTGAAACAGTTCCATCCACTCCGCCGGGCAAAAATGTTCAGCCCGAAACATCGGAATAAAATCCTTATACCCGAAGTTCTTCTGCAATCCATAAGTTTTTCTGTGATGCTCATATGCCGGCATTCCTTCTTTGTACATGTTGCGCGGATACCACTCATTGGAATTTGCCGGAACACTGTAAACACCCCAGTGTATAAAAATACCGAGTTTTTCTTTCGCCAGCCACTGCGGCATCTGCGCTTCACACAGCGATGCCCATGAAGCCTCATAAGGTCCCCTAGCAATCTTTTCTTCTACCTTCTGTAAAATTTCCTTTTCCCGTTGTGCAATTCTCATCCATCATTCTCCTTAACCGTTCGATTGCCGGATAATTATTGGGATTGATCTGCTCTTTCGATGGGAGTTCATCCATACGGAAAAAACAAAGTTTTTCTACTTCCTCCTGCTGGCAGATGATCTGTCCGGAAAATTTCCGGCATAAAAAGATCTCTTCTGCGGCATAAATTTCATCCCCGTTTGGATAGACATAATGTACTTCTTCTCCGGAGACATTCATAAAGTGTTCGAGGTTTCCGCAGATCAGTCCTGTTTCCTCCTGTACTTCCCGTCTGGCACAGTCTTCAAAGCTGTCCCCGAGTTCCATAGAACCCCCGGGATATCCCCATAACCCGTTGTCTGCACGTTTCTGCAGAAGCAACTCCCTTTTTTCATTCAAAAGCAGCACTCCTGCACAGGTCATAATCAACGGCCGATGACCTACCTGTTTTCTCAATTCCAATATATATCCCATATGTTTTGTTCTCTCTTTCTTTTTTCTGTCTCCATCATAGCATGGGAAAAGAAAAAAGAAAACCGCGCATCTTTTCAGATGCACGGCATTTGCTGCTTATATCGTAATATCCTGTGTCAACTGGATATCCTGCAGGGAGCTTCCGACATAAATGCGGTAATCCCCATGTTTTAATCTCCATGTTCCGGCAGCTTCATCATAATGCATGAAATCTTCCATCGTGATTTTCAAAAGCACGGTCTTGGTTTCCCTCGGACGAAGACAGATTTTTTCAAATGCCTTCAGTTCCTTCACCGGGTTTTCCGGAGAAACCGTCTTCTCTCCAAGATACAACTGAACCGTCTCTTTTCCCTCCAGTGCTCCTACATTGCGCACCTGAAGCTGTACATCAAATCCATTGGCACGCGCTTTGGACGGAATTTCCTCAATTTTTAAATTATCATAGGTAAAGTCTGTATAAGACAATCCATGTCCGAAACAAAACTGTACCGGAATCCGGTTCTTTTCGTAATAACGGTATCCCACGAAGATGCCTTCTGCATAGGTCTGTGTCAAATGTGCATTCATATGTTTCTTCTCTTCGTCTGTCAGAGGTCTTCCCGGGAAATACGCTTCTTTCCGGAAACATTCCGGAATCTCTTCCGGAAGCGTTTCTGCAAGTTTTCCGGAAGGATTTACTGCACCAAACAATACCTCTGCAAGCGCAGTGCCTCCTTCCATACCGCTGTAACTCATCCAAACAATTGCCTTTGCCCTGTCCGCCCATGGTTTCATGGAAACCGGACTTCCGGCAAGCATTACAATTGTCATATCCGGTCGAACCTCAAGAAGCTCTGTAATCAGCCGGTCCTGTCCGTATGGCAGGGTTAAATCCGCACGGTCCTGTCCTTCCAGATCCTGATCATGATTTAAACCACCCACATAAATGACATGCTTATATTCTTTTGCCAGTTCCACAGCTTCTTTCCGCAGACGTGCACTGTCCTCGGTTTCCTTTGCTGTCTCAGCCGCCGCTTTGCTTGCATCAAGGCTGTCTTCCTGCCAGTTATGATCGCTTTCCTTTTTTGCCGGAATATCATATCCTCTGGCATAACGGACTTCGCAGTTTCCACCGAGAAACTTGCTGATTCCAAGCAGTGGTGTAATCTCATACAAAGCTTTAATCTCCGCACTTCCGCCACCCATAGCCTGTGAAATCACTGCATTCTGCCCAATGACAAGAACTTTATCGATTGCAGGATCAAGCGGAAGTTTCCGGTCTTCATTTTTTAACAGTGTGATCGATTCTCTTGCTACTTTTAAAACTTCAAAACGGTGTTTTGCCGTATTATAACTTCCCGCTTTCCGGTTCTTGTTCTTCTGAACCAGAATTTTCTTTTTTCCATCAGAATCCGGTACTTCTGTCAGTTCAATCATATGCAGGCGTACCATCATCCGCAGAATATTGCGCACTTTTTCGTCCACACAGGCCTCATCTATATTCCCTTTTCGGATTTCGCTGATCAGCGGATTCGCAAGAAAATAGTCATCAAAATCACTGGTTACCGACATTTCGATATCAAGCGGTCCCTCTGCGGTCCCCTTTGTTGTATGTACGGCTCCCCAGTCAGAGATAATGGTTCCGTCAAATCCCCATTCTTTGCGCAGTACGGTTCCCATAATATCTTTGTTTTCACAGACATGTGTTCCGCGGATCAGATTATAAGAGCCCATGATCGACTTTGCACCCGCTTTTTGTACAACCGCCTGAAATGCCGGGAAATAAATTTCACGCATTGTACGCTCATCCGCTTCCACATTTACCCAGAGCCGTTCGGTTTCCTGATTGTTCATTGCAAAATGCTTTACACATGCTGCCACATCAGACGTCTCGATTCCACGAACTATCGGAACGGCAAGTTCACTGGTCAGTCTTGGATCTTCACTGATATATTCAAAATTTCTTCCGCATGCAGGTGTTCTTTTGATATTAATACCCGGAGCAAGAATCACATCTTTGCCTCTTCCGCGTGCTTCTTCTCCCAACACTTTTCCTGCATTGCGTGCAAGTTTGCGGTTCCATGTCATCGCAATCGCACTGTTGCTCGGACAATATGTCACATAATCATCTGGTGTTCCGACCGGCATCCACTGATCATTGACAAACTCGCTGCGCACACCCATCGGTCCATCGGACATCTTTAAAGGGGGAATATGAATTCTTTCCACCCCCGCGGTGCGAAACAGACCCGCACCGTGGATCATGCCGGTTTTCTCTTCCAGTGTCATTTCCTTGATCAGAAGACAGATCCGGTTTTCCAATACTTTATCCATCAATTTTTCCTCTTACCTGATTTTACTGTATACACTCTATGTGGCTCTCACAGTCACGAAGAATGGTGTTTTTATTTTCTTTGGATGCCTTTGCGCCCTTCACATCTAAAATGCCGGTATTAACCAGTTCTACGGTAAACGGCTTTTTGCTGTCGCAGTCGATCACAAGCTTATCCTCTATGCGTTTTACCACAATGGAAGCCACTTTATTCTGATCCATATCGTAGATTTCAGCAGCTGCCTCATCCTGTACATCATATACACGGAATGTCACCTGATCGGCATAATCATACTCTGGTCCCTCTTCGCTGTTTCCAAGCGGAAGTACCGTATTCGGACGTACCATCAGCGGAATCTCCGTATAAGCATATGTGCGGGTATACCAGTCTCCGCCTTCCTGCTGCCTGCCGGTGAAGAAATCGGTCCATATGCCGTTCTCCTTTGGCAGATAGTATTCTCCAATTCCCTCATCGTTAAAGATTGGAGCAACCAGTAAGCTGTCGCCGAGCATATACTGCTTATCCAGATAATTGCACATTTTATCATTTGTGTAAGAAAGAACCATCGCACGCATGCTTGGAATTCCCTCGTTATGTGCTGTCAGCGCGGTCTTCCACAGGTATGGCATCAGACGTGCTTTCAGGCGTACAAAGCTGCGCAGCACATCCACGGCCTCATCGTCATAAGCCCACGGCACACGGTATGATGTACTTCCATGCAGACGGCTGTGAGAAGAAAGCAGACCAAACGCACACCATCTCTTATAGACATCCGCGGTAGAAGTGTTTTCAAATCCGCCGATATCATGGCTCCAGAACCCAAATCCGGAAAGCTGTAAGGATAATCCGCCACGCAGACTTTCTTCCATGGATTCATAATCAGACCAGCAGTCTCCGCCCCAGTGTACCGGGAATTTCTGTCCACCTGCGGTAGCAGATCTCGCAAACAGTACTGCCTCATCTTTTCCTTTCTTTTTCTCAAGAACTTCAAATACAGCTTCATTATATAAATAGGTATAATAATTGTGCATTTTTTCCGGATTTTTCTTGTCATAGTAAACGCAATCGGTTGGAATTCTCTCACCAAAATCTGTCTTGAAACAATCCACACCCATATCAACCAATGCTTCGAGTTTCTTCTGATACCATTTCTTTGCCTCCGGGTTGGTAAAGTCGACGATTGCCATGCCCGGCTGCCACATGTCCCACTGCCATACAGAACCGTCCGGACGCTTCAGGAAATATCCGCCTTCCATGCCCTCGTCAAACATCACGGATTCCTGTGCAATATACGGATTAATCCATACACAGATCTTTAATCCCTTTGCTTTCATACGGGAAAGCATCCCCTCCGGGTCCGGGAATACACGCTCATCCCACAGGAAATCGGTCCAGTGGAAATCTTTCATCCAGAAGCAGTCAAAATGGAATACTTTAAGCGGAATTCCACGATCGAGCATACCATCGATAAAGCTCATAACTGTTTTTTCATCATAGTTTGTCGTAAAGGATGTGGAAAGCCAGAGGCCAAATGTCCAGGCCGGAGGAAGTGCCGGTTTTCCGGTCAGATCCGTATAGCGGCGCAGAACATCCTTTAAATCCGGTCCGTTAAAGAAGAAATAATCCAGACTCTCTCCCGGCACAGAAAATTCTACTTTTGTGACCGCTTCCGTTGCCACTTCAAATGATACTTTCTCGGTATGGTTGACAAACACACCATATCCCTTGTTTGAAATATAAAACGGAATATTTTTATAAGACTGATCGGTGGAGGTACCGCCATCTTCATTCCAGATATCTATGGACTGACCGTTTCTGGTAAATGCGGCAAAGCGCTCACCAAGACCGTAGATCAGCTCTCCCACACCTAAAGAAAGCTGCTGTCTCATATAGGCATCCTTATCTGCGCTCTTTACATAAGCATCACCCTTCCAGTCCGTCTTCATATAGGCAAGATCACGCCATGCACTGGTACTGAGCTTCTTATCCCCGTTATAGTAAGTCATGGACCAGTTCTCTTTGGTAATAACCAGTTTTGCATTTCCGCTTTTTACAACAATCTTCTCATCATCTTCGGTGGCATCAATTGCTGTCTGTTTGGGAAGATTTAATGCAAACTGTGGTCCATCCTGAATTGCGCCCTTATAATGATACGTCTTTACACGGATTACTTCCGGCATCGGAGTGGTAATTTCAACCGTAAGATTGATTCCGCCCAATGTATCTCCTCTGTGATTAATCTTATGTGTCGGTGCACAGAGCACTACTTTATCTTTTTCAATTTTTGTAAAATAAACTTCTGCCGGTGAAAAGCAGGCGCAGCCTTCTTTCTGCAGCCAGCATCCATTACTGAATTTCATATCTTATTTTCCTCTCTTTCCCTTCGCCATACGAATGTTTTATTTTCCCTTATCCACACTATACAAAATTTATCCGTGCTTTCCTACTAGAAATTTTAGACGTAATTTACTATAATATTTATAGAATTTGCCAGACGGTATTATCCCTTAATTTTATAACAAAGGATATTTTATGAAACTACATATTAATAAAATACATGATACACATTCTGTCAGAAGTCAGCTGCTTCGTATTTTTCTGCTGGCAGGCATGTTTCCGCTTCTGGTAATCGGCATCTTTTCCATTGCCAGCGTGCGAAAACAGATGCTTGCCCGCTATGAATCTCTGGAGAAGGCAGATGGCCTGCGTGTTGCCTCCTCCTTAAACGACATCACAACTACCGTATATTCATCTTCCGATACCCTGCTTAACAGTAATCAGTGTCTGAGTCTGTTTGCGGCAGAATCACTGGATTCCGGTATCGAGGAACAGCTTACGGCTCTGGAGCGGGCACTCCAGACTTATTTTGAGAATACAGCAGCCGTTGCCCGCATTCAGATTTATACCAACAATCCAAACCTTCAAAATTCCGAGCATATTCATTATCAGCAGAATTTTGTCCTGGACGAATGGCGCAAAACCCTGGGAAATAACTGGAGTACATGGGCTTCCCTGCAGCGATACACGGCAATCGTCCGGCAGCCTTACCGTGAACTGACACTGATCCGGCGGATCGGTGTTGCCTCCAGTAAATATCAGGCATTTCTGGTTGTCGGTCTGGACCGCAATACCATTAAAAATCATCTGGAGCAGTCCAGCAATGAAACAACCATCAGTCTGGACGGAACCCAGATCATCTATGCCACAGACTCTGTTCTGATCGGCAAAGACATGGAGTTTCCCGATGATTTTTCCGGCTATATTTACCGCTACACCGGTCCGAAAGAAATCGGAAACCAGATGCGTCTGGTCAACTATGTAACTCTGCAGTCCTACAAATCCAACAATTTGTTTTATGTGCGGACCGTGGACCCGGATGCCTTAAAAACAATCAATCATACCGTTGCCGTATTTGTCCTGATTCTGGTACTTGCCCTGCTTGTACCATTGATTCTGATGATCTGTTTTTCGGACTATTTCAGCACAAGGATTACAACCCTGAAATCAGCAATGCACCGTGCCAGCCTCGGCGATTACAATATCATCGAACAATTCCGCGGTGATGATGAGTTAAGCGATACCTTTAAAGACCTCAAACTGACCGTGGATGCGATTCACGATAAGGAAGCGCAGTTTTATGAAGCACGGATCCGGGAACAGCAACTGGTCAACCGGCAGCAGCAAATGGAATTTGAAATGCTTGCCAGTCAGATCAATCCGCATTTCTTGTATAACACTCTGGAAACGATCCGGATGCAGGCACTCTCCTGTGGCAACCGGAATGTAGCAACTTCCATTAAACTGCTTGGAAAATCCATGCGTTACGTGCTCGATAATACCGGCACAAGTTTCACCACACTGACCAAAGAGCTCGAATATATCAAAACGTATCTCTCCATTCAGCAGCTCCGCTTTGGGGACCGCGTAAATTACACCCTTCAGGTGGACGAAGATCTCGACACCAACAGTTGCAAGATTCTTCCGCTGCTCCTGCAACCTGTGGTAGAAAATGCAATTCTTCACGGACTTGAGAGCAAAACGGAAGACGGTATGATCACCATCCAGATTGCTTCTGCGGACGCAACCCTGCTGATCACGATCAAAGATAACGGACAGGGAATGACAAACGAAGAACTCGACGCACTGCGGGATCGAATCAGAAACCACCCTTCCTCCGATACCCACAGCATCGGTCTTTACAACATCAATCAGAGAATTTCCCTGTTCTACGGGGAAGGATATTATATGGAGATTGACAGCGCAATCGGAGCCGGTACGACCGTCCGGCTGAAAATACCAAAAACAATTTAGGAAACAGGATGAAAAACATGGCAAACAAAATTATCAACGTACTTATTGTAGATGATGAACAAATTGTAAGAGAGGGACTCCGCTATATCATTGACTGGAACACCCTGGGATTTTGTATCTGCGGGGAAGCCGCCAACGGAGAAGATGCCCTGGAAATGATCCGCCAGTACCGCCCGGGACTGGTTCTTCTCGATATCCGGATGTCCGGAATGCTTGGCACGGAACTGATGGAAAAAGCGCGCAGTGAAGGATTTTCCGGTGCATTTATTATCTTAAGCGGTTACTCGGATTTTAAGTACGCACAGACGGCACTGCAATTTGGTGCCTCCTACTATCTGACCAAACCGATTGATGAAGATGAGCTGGAAAAAGCAGTACAGGACGTCCACGAAAAAATTGAATTTCAGCTAAACAGCGAGACATCCCGCAACCAGTACCTGAAAAAAGCAAAAACCACCGTACTATACGATCTGCTGACCGGAAATGATTTTAACCCGTCCATTGATTATCAGGAATTAGGGCTCTCCTATCCGATCTATCAGGTGCTGATTTACGAAAGCTATATGCCATATTTTCGTTCCTACAGTTTCAGTGATCTGCTGCGTGTCACCAACAAAGACAACAATTCCTTTGAGCATGTCAATATCGACAATCATGACATTATATTACTCAAAGGCAATTTTGCATTGGAACGGTTAAATGCCTGTCTGCACCACTATGACAAGGGAACGCAGAAAGGATCTCCGCTGGATACGATCTTTCTAATCTACGGACCGACGGTTTCTTCCCTTTCACAGATTCACGAATCTTACGAGCTGTGCCAGCGGCTGTTGTCCCGGCGTTTCTTCTGCGGAGAAAACCAGCATGTTCTCTCCTATGAGGAACTGCCGACAGAAAATTCCGCCTCCGCAAGTCTGGACGCAGAAAAAACAAGACATTACAGCGCGTTACTTACCGATTACATTAAAACCTGTAATCAGCGCCGGATTTCCGAAGTTCTCGAAGATCTGCGACAGTTTCTTTTTAATAGTAACTGTGATGTATCGAGTATCAAATATTTTCTGGCAGATATTTTTCTGGAGATCAAACAGGCGATCACACACACGTACAGCAACACCAGTATCCCGTTTGTACATAATGCGGCGATCATAGAACTCATTGAAAATAAATACTATCTGTACGAGATTCTATTGTATTTTAACGAACAGTTCGATATGATCATGCGCGCGATCGGAAGCAATTCCTCGGCAAGTGTGTTCGATGATATTTTAAATTACATCAATCACAATTATGCCAGCCAGCTGAAATTAGAGACTCTGGCCCCACTGTTTGGTTACAACAGTTCCTACCTCGGAAAACTGTTTACCCAGAAAATGGGTGTTCGTTTCAATACCTATCTGGATCAGGTACGCATTGAAAAAGCAACCGAGCTGCTTGATCAGACAGATATGAAGATTTATGAAATTGCGGCAAGTGTCGGATATAAAAATGTTGATTATTTTCACCAGAAATTTAAAGCGAGCAAAAATATCAGCCCTGCGGAATACCGTAAAAATCAGGATCATTGATTATAAGCAAAAGAAAGCCGGGTGCATCACGCACCCGGCTTTTGTTAAGGGTTTTATCTGATTTTATCCAATTACTTAGATTCGCTTAATACATCATTGATGCACTTTACTTTATCTTCATAATCTTTCTTATCTACTTCAAATACCTGATCGTATCCAAGACCCTTTACGGTATCCTGCATATCTTTTAAGATCTTGTTGAACTCAGCTTCATTCTTTGCAAATACCATCTGCCATGAATCTGCAACGATTGTCTGCTTGCACTGCTCTTTGATGGTACTGATATCGGTAGAGTACTCCGGTGTGGAATAGTTTGTTCCTGGAAGAACTAACAGATTACCGGTTTTCTCAAAGTGTTCGATCTCTGTGGTATCTCCATCATTATGTGCTGACCAGTCTTCTTTTAACTTGGTAGAAGTCTTCTCAAGATAATCATCCCATCTCTGATAGTTGTAGCAGATACCGGTATCCGGATCTGTATCAACGATACCATTTGCCTTAAAGTTCAATGCAGATACACCATCTTTCCATGTTCCGCTGCCCCATTCATCCGGCACTTTCAGGCTCTCGTCAATATCAACAAATGCCTTTACACCGAAATCTGTAAGTACAGGCTTACCATCTTTCATTTCCCATGTCAGGCCTTCCGGTCCACAGTTACCACCACTCTGTGCAGAAGAAGCTTCAATTCCTTCCGGAGAGTATAACCAGTTGATAAAATCAACCATTCTCTGTGGGTCTTTTGTCTGGCTGCCGACCATGATACCAACACTCATCTTACCATCCGGCATAGAACCGTAAGACAGGCACTTCATATCCTTAATTGTCGCAGAGGCAAATCCCTTACCTTCCGAAGTATTCTCTGTTGTGTTGTATACACCGGCACCAAGCCATGGCCAGAAGCTGTATAATACATCACCATTACGGAACTTTGTCTGTAACGTATCGAAATTCTGTGTGGTAGACTCCGGATCAATAAGTCCTTTCTGATTTGCTTCAAACAGGAACTTCAATGCACGTACATACATGCTATCGCTGTCAATTACACTCTGGATTTCAGATCCGTCTACTTTGCCGAGTGCAAATCCAAGGTTCTCATATCCGTACAGAGCACAGAAAGCACCTGCATTCTGCATGGTATCTCCATCCCAGTCTTTGAAGAGAGAAAGCGCATAGACATCTTTTCCGTCTTTGCTGGTTCCCTTTGCCTTTTCCTGCATCTGTTCCAGAACCGGAATCATATCTTCCAGTGTATCCATTTCCGGATATCCAACTTCTCCGTACACATCCCAGCGAAGAGATGGTGCATTGGTTGGCTCAGATGCCTCACAAGGCTCAGTTGCCGGCTGATTGGAAATTTCACTCGGTACTGCCCATACTCCATCCGTTCCGGAAAGTTTACTTGCGGTATTGATTGCATCCATACGATCCTGTAAATATTTCTCATCCTTAATATAATCACTCATATCAAGGACAAGTCCTGCGGTCACCATATCTTTCAAACGACTGGAATCCAGATTTGTGATAATTAAGTCACCAAGATTACCGTTTGCAGAACGTGTCTGATATAAAGTATCTCCACCACCTGCCACGTTTGGTGCAATAATGTTCAATTTGATATTGAACTTATCTTTGATCAGTTTTGCAAACCATCCGGTCTGCTCACCCTGGAAGTTTGCCTGACTGTCGAACACATCAATCGTCAGCTCCTTGGCATATTTTCCATTGGATGACTTGCCCCCCTGTGTGGAATCACTGTCTGAGCTTTTTCCGCAGCCTGCTACGGTTCCGGCGAGCATCGTTGCAGCGAGTGCCAGTGCAAGCGCACGCTGTACATTCTTTTTCTTCATTGTAAATCCTCCTCTATAATATTTTACATGAATGTATGTAAAAGAAACAAGTGTTTCTTTTAGCCTTTCACTGATCCGATCATAATACCTTTGACAAAGGATTTCTGGAAAATCGGATATACGAACAGAATCGGCAGTACAACGATAACGGAAATCGTCATACGGATGGATGTCGGTGTCTGCTGGGTTGCCAGGTTCGCAACGGCAGATACATTTCCACCGGACTGCTGTACCATGGTTGCCAGTGAACTTGCCTGATTCAGGTAAGTATAAAGTAAATACTGTAAGGAATATAACTTCTGGTCTGTAATATAAATCAACGTATCCTGGAAGGAGTTCCACTGTCCTACTGCGGACCAGATGGCGATGGTTGCCATAATCGGTTTACAGGTTGGAAGAATGACTTTTGCGAATACGGTCATGGTTCCGGCTCCATCGATCTCTGCCGCCTCCTGCAATGCAGGCGGAATGGATTCTACATAAGTCTTTGCCATAATGATGTTGAACGGCTGTACAATTGCCGGGATGATGTATACCCAGAAACTGTTGGTCAGATGTAAGGTCTTCATGGTCATGTACATTGGGATCAGACCTGCGTTAAAGTACATGGTAATTACCATAAAACGATACCACAGTTTTCTGTGCCACATCCGCTGCTGGGTAAACATGAATCCCAGATAAACGGAAGCAAGTACCGTACAGATTGTACCGATCACAGTTCTTCCAAGGGATACCATTGCTGCGGTTCCAAGACCATTCAGCTGGAATACTTTTACATAGTTCTCAAGCTGAAAACCATGCGGCAGAAAATTTACTTTACCACTTGCACTCAGATCGTTTGCACTGATCGAGTTGATGATCAGATAGTAAAAAGGATAAGCACAAATGATAGCAAAGATAGCAAAAATCAGAATATTGATTACCTGAAATGTGCGGTCTCCTTTACTTGTTTTAATCTTCATTGCTTTTTCCTCCTATTAAATCATGCTCTCGCCACGTGTCTTCTTCGAAACGAAGTTTACAATTGCAAGAAGTGTTACGCTGACGATACTCTTTAAGATACCAATTGCCGTTGCAAGGGATAAACTTCGTCCGGTCATACCAATGTTGTATACATACAGATCAAGTACCTGAATTGTTGATTTGTTAAATGCATTCTGGAACACAAAGTACTGATCCATACCATTGTTCAGGAAGTTTGCTACCGAAAGCATTAACATTACGAAGTATGTAGGCATAATGGATGGAATCGTGATGTTTTTGATAATCTGGAAACGTCCGGCTCCGTCCACCTTTGCCGCATCATACATTTCCTGATCGATTCCTGCGATTGCTGCCAGATACATAATTGCGCCCCATCCAAGGCCTTTCCATGTACTCCAGAGAATCATCTGCAGCCATACATGCCTGCCACTGTCGAGAATCTTTAACGGTTCTGAGATTACGCCAAGGTTCTGCATCACTGTGTTGAACATACCTGTGGTAGAAAACAGACAGAAAGCAATGGAGTAAACCAGTGTCCAGCTGATGAAGTTTGGCAGTGTAGTCAGTGTCTGTACCAGATTCTTAAACCATTTGCATTTGATCTCGTTTAAGAATACGGCAAACAGTACCGGGAGAAATGAAGTTGCAATACCGAGTAAACTCATTGCAAATGTGTTCTTCATTACCTGAATCAGCTGCATTACCTGCGTCTTGTTACTAAACAGTGTCTTAAACCATTTCAATCCTACGAACTGACACTGGGAAAGTTTCAGCGGTGCTTTGTAATCATAGAGTGCGTAGATCCAGCCATGCAGCGGAAAGTACGAAAACAAAAAGCACAAAATGAGAAATGGGAGAATCATAAGGAATAACTTCATTCCCTGACTCTTTTTCTTTTTGGTCGTCATAATAGTTCCTCCTTCTCGTAACCGTTTTATGGTTCACCGATGTTTTATGTTGTTATTCTATCATCAGGAAATATTTCCTCCTACCGGAAGAATTCAAGGAGAGTTCCCAGAATTTTTAGATGTTCATAGATTTTTTACGATATATCAGATTTTTATGGTAATTTTTCTGGAATTTTTCATGTATTTGCCCGGGCACAATTCAAAATATGAAAAAAGAGATGCTCTTACCGCATCTCCCTTCCCATATTTACCGGATTTTTTTTATAAAGTTTCGTTGAAAAAACGAAGCATATGTTCGCTCCATGCTTTGGCCGAAGTAGCATATCCTAACCCGATGCCGTGATCTCCCGTCGGAAAAGTCTCGCACAGATGCTTCACTCCTGCTTTCGTAAGTGCCGCGTCCAACCGGGTCGTATTGCTGGCCGGAACACAGCCGTCATCGAGATTCGCATAAGCGTATGTTGGCGGATATCCGGTCAGATCATGAAGTTCTACAGACAGTTTTTTCTGAAGATCCGACTTCCCGCCTGTATTATAGCGACAGCTTCCCTCATGATATTCCGAGGTAAAACTGATCACCGGGTACAACAGTCCTACCCCGTCCGGCCGCGCAGAAATCCTTCCATATAGTTTTTCCAGCTCCGGATGCACACAAAAAATTTCTGTTTTCAGTTCTTCATGCAGCATTGCCGTGCTTGCGCACAAATGCCCACCGGCAGAAGCTCCCACCACAAGAATACGATTTTCGTCAATTCCATACTGCCGTGCATGTGCACGTACATGCATAATAGCCAGTGCCAAATCCATCTGACACTGCGGATAGGTATTGGGCTGAATGCGATAGCTTAAAATTAATGCTTTATAGCCTCCGTCACGCTCCATGCGCTGTGCAAGCTGCACACCTTCCGAATAATAAGAAAGCATCTCATATCCGCCTCCCGGACAGAAAATAACTGCCGGACGCTTCTTTTCCTGTCTTCGTTCTTTGCAAACAGCGGCAGACGGATACGGTGGAACGGATGCACAGTCATCAAAATGCATAAATGCCTGCTGATCCACATCCGGATTTCCCGTAAACAGCCATACACCCTCTTCGTCATTTTGATCCTCTTTTGGAATCCACCCCTCTTTTTGCGTATGCCAGAGAGGTACAAACAGAAATTTTTGTTTCTCTGCGGTCTCCATCAGCATATTGGCACAGTTTACCAGTGGCTGGGACCAGAATGCTTCGCCCCACTCCATGTGCACCCTGTCATGGATCTGTTCCATCGTTTCTTCCTCATGCCCCTGCAGCAATATGCTCCAACAGGTCGGAAACAGATCTCCCAATGCCGTATCCACCGGTTTTGTTGTTTTTATTTCTTTCCATGTCGATTTCATTGAAAACATATAGTTTCACTCCCTGCCAAAAACCATATCATAAATCACATCCGTAATTTCAGAATTGTCCGGCAAAATACCTGTTATAAAAAGTCACGCAGCATACGTTTTCTGCTCGGTGCACCAAGTTTACGCAGTGCCTTTGCCTCAATCTGACGGATACGCTCTCTTGTCACATGAAACATCTGTCCCACTTCTTCCAGCGTGTGCGGCTGATTTCCGTCAAGACCGAACCGCAGTGTGATCACTTCCTGCTCACGATCCGTCAGGTCTTTCATGGCAAGTGAAATCTGCTTATTACGCATCTCCGCAATCGCATTCTCCTCCGGGGATAACGCATTGGAATCCTGCACAAAATCACCCAGATGGGAATCGTCCTCATCCCCTACCGGAGCCTCCATGGAAACCGGATCCTGGCTAAAACTCATGATCTCCGTTACACGATCTTCATCTTCGCCAAGCATCTCCGCAATTTCCTTATTGGAAGGTTCTCTTCCCAGCTCCTGTGTCAGGGTACGGCGTGCACGGACAACCTTATTGATTGTCTCCACCATATGTACCGGAACACGGATCGTCTTTGCCTGATCTGCAATTGCACGGGTAATTGCCTGACGAATCCACCATGTCGCATATGTGGAAAACTTAAATCCTTTTTCGTACTCAAACTTATCGACTGCTTTCATCAGGCCGATATTCCCCTCCTGAATCAAATCCAGAAGCGGCAATCCCCTGCCGACATACTTCTTGGCAATACTTACTACCAGTCTGAGATTGGCTTCAATCAGTTCCTTCTTGGCTTCCGGATCCCCCTCACTGATCCGCTTGGCAATCTTTTGCTCTTCTTCCATGGTAAGCAGACGCACCTGTCCGATCGTCTTTAAATACTGACGTACCGGATCCGTGATATCCGCCCCCTCCATAACCGAGAGATCTTCCTCGATATTTTCCTCGGAATCTTCCTCAATATCATCATCAATATCCAAAAGGATCTTACTTTCTTCCAGTTCTTCGTCATCCGCCTCATCCGGTTCTTTCTCCTTTGCAGACAAAGAAACCGTCTGCTCCATGTCATTTTTTGAGCGAAGGACTTCGATCTTGTTATCTTCTAAAACTTTTAAAATGTTGTCAAACTGCTCAGAGGAAATCTCTACCCCTGAAAATGTATCCAGGATTTTGCTGTATGCGATCTTATCCTGATTCTTTTTGCCCTGTTCGATCAGGCCTGCTACCATTTGAATAATAGAACGTTTATCTTCTGTCACGAAAAATACTCCTTATCAATAAATTCCCCTATTTTATTTTATATCTTCTTTTAGGTTCTAAAACATTTTACCACAATTCAAAAATAATTCCACACCTTTTTTCGTATTTATGTTCATTATTTGATACTGCCGTTTATTCTCCCCTGTGCTCTGCTCCTGCATTGCCTTATTATTCCCGGCTCTTTCGTCCTGCTAGTGGCAGCCGATCCCCCTCATGTATCTCTGATACCCTGTCAATGCCCTGTCTCTCATAACTCCGGTGGGCGGTGTCGTTTGGAATGTCCGGATTGTATACAGGCTTTCCATACTTCCGTATTACTATTGTTATTTATTGTGACAAATATTTTGTCTGAATACTTATCGCCAACCCTGTTTGATTCAATTTCCGATTTTGGAATAGCCTTCTTTCATACGCTCCATAGTTTGCCCCATTGGCAGCTTTCCTGGAGAAGTGATTTCCAATCGTTTGTCATATACCGCAACCTGTATCGTACCATGATCCAGATAACGATATTTGATGGTATTGAATCAAAAATATTATGTCTCACTTTATTCTCTTCTTTACAGGCACTTTCTCGGCATATTCCTGTTCCAGTTCCTCCGCCAGATACGCATCGCTCATGCAGTGCATATCAGAAACACCATCACGGATCAGCTGATAAACTAGTGAATGATAAAAGAAATCCAAAGCCGCATCCAGTGAAAGTCCCTGCTGTTTAGCAAAGCATTCAATAACACGGCTATATTTTTTCTGAAGCAAAATCGGATTCGCTGTCATAGTGTTTCACTCCCTTCAAAACGCAGCAGAGACAGTGCTTTCTCTGTGCGGAAACATATTTGCAGGTTCGGCTTTTCATAACGCAGGCGGCTGATAGCTTCCGTTTTATCAATCAGTCCGTCAAAGAACAGCTCCACCGTATTGAACACCTTATCATTGGCAACACCGCCTACAACAAGGTCATAATCCGTCAAATCTTTTCCACTGCGGCAGTTCAGAATAAAATCCAGCCATTCTTCGGAATAAGAATCGAATTTCAGCGTTTTCAGTTCAGCTTCCCGGCTTTCATCATATTCATACCTGGAGATAATACCGTCTTTCCCACGGTGTTTGAACTTACCGCACCACTTCGCTGCCTGTTCATACAACGGTGTGACATAAAAGCCACGCCCGAAGTCTACGTTAGGGCGGGAATGAACCAAATCCGGCTTAGCAATCTCTAAGAAAGAACCATGATAGAGAATCATACTTCCACGCCCCTTTCTTTCATCACATCAAGAAGATCATTAACGATATATTCCCGGCTCTGGGTATGCAGCACTTCATATTCCGGCACGATATAACCGTTCAGAATGTTGCTTTTTTCAGTAAATGCCTGATAAACACGCTCTGCATTCACACCCAGCTTTGCCGCTACATTTTCAATGCAAAACACGGCAAACTCCAACTCTCTGGAATTTTTGATTTTTTCATCCGTCATCACATGTCAACCTTTCCTATATTTTTAATAATTCATAGACTTTTTTTAAAAATTCAACCTTTGTTCTATTTCCTTATCTGCACAATAAAATCAAAATAATCTTTTCCAATTTTAGTTTCAACATCTGGATAACCTGATCTAGCAACTATCCAATGATTTTATGGGCTTTCCTTATATTGTATTTAATTTAAAATTATTTATTGTTATTTACAGTTTTTTGCTTTTATTTTGCTAACGCGGTCAAACTTCTAATTCATTTAATTTCTTCATGTACTCTACCTTCTCTTTATACCCTCTGATTTCATTTGCACCAAGTTGTAATGCTCTGCGAATATACTCTTCATCATTTTCATCAGACGCATGTTTACACCTTCTAGTATGAACATGAAAAATATAATTACTATACATATTACCGTCCTCTTCTATATCTTTGAGATTGCAGTACTTCCATTTTTGTATCAATAAAAGCATCCGCTGTTTCCTCAAACTTAGAATTCCATTTTTCAATACCTATATGTTCTTTTAAAACTTCTGCTGCAGTTTTTGAAGAACATGGATACAATTCTTTTACTATTACGATCAACTACAGTATACCATCAAAACAAGACGGTTTCTATTATATCTACATTTTCCACCAAATGAATTTATTTTCGTATATTTCCATTTGCATGTCCTTTCCGATTTTTCGGATACTATATCAACAATCATGAAAAAGAGCAATGAAAAAAATGCAGCCAACCGAAGTCAGCTACATATCATCCATACCAATATGAGCACCTGCACAACAAGGATTGCCGGCATGCCGACAACGAAATACCAGTGCTTCGTCTTGTGGCGAAACAGATACATGCCCGCCCAGGTGCCAATACTTCCGCCAAGAAGGCTCACCAGAAAAAGCGTTTTCTCCGGAATGCGCCACGCGTTGTGTTTCGCTTTCCACTTATCTGCACCCATCACGATAAGTCCAAGTACATTTATGACGCCAAAGTAGATCAGCGCCTTGGTCCAACTGTCAAATATCATACTACTTTACCTTCTCATTTTCCATACGCCAGTCGATACATCTCTGCAGGTATTCCACATAGGCCTCATTTTTGCACATGCCTTTGCCTTTTACATCAGAGATCTTCGCGACATCCATTCCGTTACAGAACGTTGTCTTCATTACAATATTAAGTGGCGGCACATCGGTATCATTTGAGATGTAAGTTCCGATACCGAAGGCAACTTTGGCTTTGTCCTTGAAATGCTTTTGGATCATAGTCGCGCGTTCAAAATCAAGGGAATCGCTGAACAGAAGCGTCTTTGTCATCGGATCGATGCCAAACGCCTTATAGTGCGCGATCATCTTCTCTCCCCACGCGATCGGATCACCGCTATCATGTCTTACACCACTGAAAAGTGTTGCATTGAAAATTTGTATGCATCCGTATCTAACAGACTGGTAATGATCTGATGTAATTTCATAGTTTCTCTCTTTCTTTGATTTGCTGCCTGCAATCTGATATAGGTTCTATTTATGCCCTTTTTCTTCTGCTTTATCTCAAATAATCCGCAAGTTTATAAACTCTGTCTCTGGTCAGATCAGCACCTTCCTGATTCTCTGCAAGCGGCTGTCCTGATCCGCCCTCCCACTCTTTTCCGGCTTCTTTGATCTTCTTTTCCTTTTCTTTGATCCAATCACGCTCTTCCTGAAGCAGTTCTGATTTTGTGTCTTCATCCAATCTGCCCCAAATATCGTTCAATTCATCATCCCACAATTTGTATAACTTTGCAGATAACTGATTCATTTCCCCCTGTGTCAGATCTCCACTCTGAAGTTTATCCTGTAACCTCTTGGCCTTTTTCTCAATTCCTGCCAATTCCGCAGAAATGCCATCCTGTTCTTCCTTCTCAGCAGATGCATTGGATTCACTTGATCCGTTCTTTGTCCATCCATAGAAACCGGCCTCTTCTGCCTCATTATATATTCCACAGCATGACAATTCCGTCTGACCATCCTCCAGACTCAGTGAAATCCAATTCACATATTCTTTCGGGAGCTGATCAATCGATGCTCCTTTCATATAAAAATAGATCGTCTTTGCTCCGTCCAGTCCATATGCTCCGGAGTAAATATATTTCACACCGTCTACGATATCTTCTCCGTCGGTTTTGTTTAAATAATTCATACTTTTGATCGTTGTCTTATAAGTGTACTCATCCACTTTCTCCGGTGTCGAGAATTTACCGGAAAAGTCACACAGATACACAATTCCGTTCGGATAATCCGTTCCCGTATCGCCCATGTCTGCGTCACTGTAACTTCCCTCAAAGCTTCCGTCTTCATTCACAGTGAGTTCGGTCGACCATCCTCCCGCTCCGCTTGCAAATGTGTAACTGTACTTTGCCATCTCGGAAAAAACAGAATTGCTCTCTGTATCTTCCGTTGAGTCTTCAGATACAACTTCCGTTCCGCTTTCCGTGGCCGGTTCCGGCTCTTCGGAATCTTTACCTACTACAACCCAATCGTCATCGTTATCCGCCACTGCATCTTTTTTTCCGCATCCCATCAGTAACGATGCACCAAGAGACAGGATCATACCTGCAGCTATTACATTTTTCCACTTTATCATTTTCGTTCTCCTTTATACTTCTATATCATCACACTGTTTTTTTCTTCCCGTTTCCCTATTTTATCCATTTTTTTGCTTTTTATCAAGAAGAAGTCCGCACCACAGGCATTCACGCATACATTACTTTTGATACTGTAAATCAAACATTTAATTGTAAAATAAAACCTGGTATACTAAAATACAGTATAGGAACAATTGTGTTGCAGGGTGGCTGACCTCTATTTTATTTTACATAGAATGGGGGTGGTGCTGATGAACAAGAGATTTGATTTTAAAGACCTCATGACCTTTGGTCTGTTCATTCTTGCATTACTGACATTCGTATTTACGTTTATCAGATAGTGTTTTAGAGCATAGAAAAACCACCCCAACTTTGACCGAGTACTAGGGTGGATTTTTCTAACCAATTTGTGAGGTCAACCACTTGTGGGCAATTGTTCCTCTTTTATTTACCTTAACTATAACACGACACGTTCTAAAAAACAAGTAGCATTATTTATATCATATGATAGCCCTAAAATCACAGAAGGCAAGCTCATAATCAAACAAAATTATCCTAACCGTTACAATAAAACGCTTAAGGGTGTCTGTATTCCAGACACCCTCTTTTTATATCTAAATCCGGCGGGAAATTTGCGTCCTACCGTTTGTGTCCTACGTGGCAAAATTTAAGGCTACCGTGGAACATTGTAAACCACGATAGCCCTTGATTTTACTGTGTTTCTTAGAACTTACCAGCCTTTGCAGCTTCCTCAACAGATACTGCAACAGCAACAGTAGCACCAACCATTGGGTTATTACCCATTCCGATCAGACCCATCATCTCAACGTGAGCCGGTACAGAAGAAGATCCAGCGAACTGTGCATCAGAGTGCATACGTCCCATAGTATCTGTCATACCATAAGAAGCAGGACCTGCTGCCATGTTATCTGGGTGAAGTGTACGTCCTGTACCACCGCCGGATGCTACGGAGAAGTACTTCTTACCCTGCTCGATACATTCCTTCTTGTATGTACCTGCAACCGGATGCTGGAAACGTGTTGGGTTTGTAGAGTTACCAGTGATGGAAACACCTACGTTCTCATGATGCATGATTGCAACACCTTCCTGAACATCATCAGCACCGTAACATTTTACAGTTGCACGAAGTCCGTCAGAGTATGCTTTTTCGTACTCAATGTTAAGCTTTGCAGCCTTGTAATCATACTTTGTCTCTACGAATGTAAATCCGTTGATACGGGAAATGATCTGTGCTGCGTCTTTTCCAAGACCGTTTAAGATAACACGAAGAGGTTTCTGACGAACCTTGTTTGCCTTCTCAGCGATACCGATTGCACCCTCAGCAGCTGCAAATGACTCATGTCCAGCTAAGAAACAGAAGCACTCTGTCTCCTCCTCAAGGAGCATCTTACCAAGGTTACCATGTCCTAAACCTACTTTACGATGATCTGCAACAGATCCAGGAATACAAAATGCCTGAAGTCCTTCACCGATTGCTGCGGCAGCATCAGCAGCTCTCTTGCATCCCTTCTTGATTGCGATTGCAGCACCTACAGTGTAAGCCCAGCAAGCGTTCTCGAAACAAATTGGCTGAATCTTCTTAACCTGATCGTAAACGTTCAGTCCAGCGTCCTTTGTAATCTTTTCAGCTTCTTCGATAGAGCTGATCCCATAGCTGTTTAAAACAGCGTTAATCTGGTCAATTCTTCTTTCATATCCTTCAAATAATGATGCCATTATATCGTTCTCCTTTCCAATTATTCCTGACGTGGATCGATAATCTTAACTGCATCGTCCACACGGCCATACTGACCCTTGGCTTTCTCCCAAGCTGTGTTAGGATCATCACCCTTCTTAATGAAGTCAGTCATCTTTCCAAGAGAAACGAACTGGTAACCAATTACCTCGTTATTCTCGTCAAGAGCGATACCTGTAACATATCCTTCAGCCATCTCAAGGTAACGAACACCCTTCTCTTTTGTTGCATACATAGTACCAACCTGAGAACGAAGTCCCTTTCCTAAATCTTCCAGACCAGCACCTACAGCAAGTCCGTCATCAGAGAATGCAGACTGTGTACGTCCATATACGATCTGTAAGAAAAGTTCTCTCATAGCTGTGTTGATAGCATCACAAACTAAGTCTGTATTTAAAGCTTCCAGAATTGTCTTACCCTGTAAAACTTCTGCAGCCATGGCAGCTGAATGAGTCATACCAGAGCAACCGATTGTCTCAACTAATGCTTCCTCAATGATACCGTTCTTTACGTTAAGAGAAAGCTTGCAGGCACCCTGCTGTGGTGCACACCAGCCGACACCGTGTGTAAATCCTGAAATGTCCTCAATTTTCTTGGAATGAACCCACTTTCCCTCTTCCGGGATAGGAGCTGGCTCATGCTTTGCGCCCTTTGCTACAGGACACATGTTTTCAACTTCCTTTGTGTAAATCATCTTAAGACTCCTTTCGCATGTTAATTGTAGATAAACTCGTTATCATTCGACATACCGCTAATATTTTTGCATATTTTTTTCCTAAAGTCTAGTGCAAATTCGCACTTTTTTAGATACAACTACTATTTTTCTTTTTTTGCCACAATATGGTCTGCATCCTTGTAGATATGGTTTGCCGGAATCACTCCGCGGACAGAAGAAAGCGGATAGACATTACAATTCGGGCAGATAACCGTACCCGGATTTAAAACGGAGTTGCATCCTACCTCTACGTGATCTCCGAGCATAGCTCCAAATTTCTTAAGTCCTGTTTCAATTTCTTCACCGGAATCTCTGCTGTCCTTTACAACCACAAGTGTTTTATCCGATTTTACATTGGAGGTAATTGAACCGGCTCCCATATGGGACTTGTAACCGAGAATGGAATCCCCGACGTAATTGTAATGTGGTACCTGTACCGTGTTAAAAATGATATCATTTTTGATCTCCGTGGAATTTCCGACAACCGATCCTTTTCCAATGATCGCACTCCCGCGAATAAATGCACAGTGACGGATCTCGGCATCTTCATCAATAATCAGCGGTCCGTTCAGGCATGCAGTAGGCGCAACGGTTGCACTCTTTGCCACCCATATATTTTCCCCACGTTTCTCATAAATTTCCGGATCAAGTTCCGGCCCAAGTTTTTTGATAAAATCGCTGATGCCTTTTAATGCTTCCCACGGATACGTAAACTGTGAAAGGTACTCTCCTGCAATAGACTGTGACAAATCATACATGTTTTTGATTTTTGCGTTTTCCATTTTTTAATCTCCTTACATTTTAATTTTCATGATTACTGATCGTTTTTCTTTCGGACTCTTCCGTTTCCTTCAAAGCCGTTGTTTCCTCTGCGGCTGCTGCTTCCTTCGGCGGTGCCTCCCCCGGATTATCAAAATCAAACGAAATCTGATCATTTTCATATTTCAGGCAGGTGTCAAATGTATTGCCTGCCTTTGAGGTAAATCCGGCAATCTTCTGCTTCGTCTTTCCGGTCGTCAGCAGTTCTTTCATCACTTCTTCGGAAAGTTCCACCTTAGCAACGGTATGCCAGATCTTAAATCCGCACGCACATTCATACCTCCACTGCGTCTTCATCAGCATTTTTCCGCATTTCGGGCACGGCACGGTTGTCTCTTCCGGTCTCGGTTTCTCCGGAAAATCAAATGCGATCTCCCCTTCTTCCGTCAGTTTCAGCGGCACATCAAATTTCATACCGGTCTTTGCCACAAATCCCGAAATTACCTCTGTCTTCTTTTTCGTCAGAAGCTCTTTCACCTGCGCTTCTTTCAGCCGGACACTTGCGATACTTCCAATCATAAAGCTGCAGCTTTCCTTATCATCTTTTTTATGATTGGCACACATAAATCCAAACGGTGCCACTACAATATCCCCACCACACTTCGGGCACTTCACATCTTTGACTTTCTTTGGCTCTACATTGTCAAAATCAAATTTCAGCCCGGTTACTTTCCCGTTTTCATCTTTTGCGAGAGCTACGCGCGCATCAAATTTCTTCCCTGTTTTTGACTTAAACCCACGCATGGTTTCCGTAATGCCATCGTTTAAAAGCTGCCGGATCTGTGCTTCCGTAAAAGATTTCTCTGCCATCTTCCCAATGGAAAACCGGCAGCTGTTTTCATCGCCCGGCTTATAGTTAGCACATCCATAACCAAAAGAGGTTGCAATGATCTCACCCCCACAGAGCGGACACTTTACATCGCGGATCACTTTCTGTTCCACGCTGTCAAAATCAAATACGATATTCGTCTTTCCCTCTTCGGATTTCTCCAGTTTCAGGCAGGCGTCAAATTTTTTACCGGTTTTCGATTTAAAACCGCGCAGGGTATCTGTGTGACCATCCATCAGGAGCTGCTTTACCGCAGTAACCGGCAGGGTTTTTCCGGCGATCGTTCCAATGGAAAACCGGCAGCTGTTCTCATCGTCCGGTGAAAAGTTTACACATCCATAGCCGAAAGATGTCTTTTTCATCTGTCCGCCACATACCGGGCACTTTACCTCCGGAATGATTTCCGGCTCTACGTCTGAAAAATCAAATGCAATATTAACTTTTCCGTTTTCGTCTTTATTTACCTTGAGTTTTGCATCGAACCGTTTGCCTGCCTTGGATTTAAACCCGCGAATGGTCTGGGTATGCCCCTGTTCGATAAGTTCTTTTACCTGTTCCTCACTCAGCTGAACACCTGCAATTTCGCCAATATTAAAATTACATCCTGATTTATCATTCTTGTAATTTGCACATCCATAGCCAAATGGCGTGGTTACAAGTTCTCCACCGCATGCCGGGCATCTGACACCGATCTTTCTTCTCGCACCGGCACCCCTTGCATGTTTCCCGGCAAAATTACTGATACGTTCCGCAAGCGGTTCCCGCAGATCCTGTCCGATCATCTTTTCCGTTTCGGTTCGGATGAAATCTTCCAGTTTCGTCCGGTAATCCCAGAAATCCACGGTTCCCTGTGTAATTCCATCAAGTCCCTTTTCCCAGGAAGCTGTCATCTTCGGGTTCAAAAGTGCCGGGACGGTCATGCTCACCACTTCAAATACCATCTCCCCGAGATTTTCCGGTGTGAGCACCTGCGTCCGTTTATTCAGATTTAGATAATGGATGCGGACCAGTTTCTTGATAATTTCCGCACGGGTGGCCGAGGTACCAATTCCCGAACCTTTGATCTGTTCCCGAAGCTCTTCATCCTCAATCAGCTGTCCTGCATTTTCCATGGCAAGCACCATGGAACCGGAGGTGTACCGCTTCGGCGGTGAAGTTTTTCCCTCTTTCACCTCATATCCATCCACGGAAATCTCATCGCCCTTTTTCAGCCGGTCTGCCAGATGTAGCAGTTCCTTCGGATCCGAATCTTCTTCCTCTTTCTTTGGAATTCCTGCAATTTCCAAATAACCGGGTGTCTTTAATACACGTGCGGACGCATAAAAACGTTCCTTATTTTCCCCCACATCCACAACAGCCGTCATTTTTACATTCTGATATTCTGCCGCTGGATAAAACACACTGAGAAATCTCCGCACAATCAGATCAAATACCGATTTCTGCAAAGAATTCAGTTTACCAAGCTCCGTGAGCTGACCAGTCGGAATGATCGCATAGTGGTCTGTCACTTTAGTATCATCGGTATACTGCGTTCCTGCAATATTTCCATACAGCTTTCTGTCGAGAATCCGCTCCACAAAATCCGAAGTCGGCTCATATCCCCGCAGACGGCTGATATTTTTATGAATTTCCTTTGCCACCGGAGTGGAAAGCACACGCGCATCGGTACGCGGATACGTTGTCAGTTTCCGTTCATACAGATCCTGCGCCACCTGCAAGGTCTCATCCGGGCTGATCTTGAATCGTTTTGCACATTCTGCCTGCAGCTCTGCCAGATTAAACAGTAACGGTGCCCGTTTTCTGGAAATATTTTTTTCGATGGATTCCACAATCGCAGAATGTCCCTGCACGCGGTCAATCAATGCCAGTGCATCCTTCTTTTCCCGAAATCCGTTTTCCTTATACAAAAGCGGCGATGCAAAGTACCCTGATCCCTCGACGGCTTTCCACTCGCCCTGAACATGTGCATCTGTAAAATTTCCGACAACACGGTAAAACGGTGTCTCCTTAAAATTGCGGATCTCGCGCTCACGGATCACGACCATCCCCAGCACACAGGTCATCACGCGCCCGACCGCAATAGCGGTGTAGGAACGTGTTCCCGCCGCATTGTTTAACAACCCTCCATATTTTACCGACATTACACGGGAAAAATTAATGCCCATGGCATAATCTTCAATGGTACGCATAATACCGGATTTTCCGAGATTTTCATAGGCAGACATCGGTTTTGCTTCCCGGATTCCCCGTTGGATCTCTTCCTCTGTCTGGGAATCAATCCAGACCCGGAGTTCCTCCATGCCGTCTCGCACACCGCCGAAATTGCGGATATTTTCCTCAATCGTCTGTCCTTCTTTTCCGGCATCTCCTGCCCAGTAGACACGGTCGATATCCTCGCGCATCAACATTCCGTGAACCACATCATACTGCCGGCTGACATCTTTGATCACATCATATTTATATTCTTTTGGAAGAAATGGCAGATCTTCCAGTTTCCACTTTTTGTATTTTATATCATAACTTTCCGGATATACCATGGCTACCAGATGTCCCACGCACCAGGTGATCACATATTTCTGGTTTTCCAGATAGCCATCTCTGCGGCCCCCGCTTACCCCGAGAACTTTTGCAAATTCCTGGGCAACCGACGGTTTCTCCGTTATGATCAGTGACTTTCCCATCTTCTATCCCCTATTGGCAAACTTTTTCTATAATTCGTTCATATCAATCAGCTCAAACCGGTCATCCGTTTTGGCATGCTCCGCCAGCATCGGTTCAAACCGCGTTGCAGAGAATAAAAAAATATGCTCCGAACGGATTTTTGCCTTTTCCATGTTCTGATACAGTTCCTCGCACATCTGCGATGTCAGCTGTGGCTGATCCCAGTTACATAGTCCCACAATATTTCTGCGGTCTGTGCTCTGGGCAATAATATCAATGTTTCCTGTCTTTCCAACCCAGGTTCCGATCTTATGAACTGGAAACGGCATGCGTCCCATCTGATTCAAAAGCATCATATACTCCATGCAGACATTCCGGAAATAACGTTTCAGATACGTGCCAAGTTCCGGTGCAATGTAACGGTCGTAAAATTCATACGGTTTCAGCAGATAAAGATCCGACATGTGGGGAAATACAAATTTAAACCAGAAATTAATAAATGTATCTTTGATCTGGTATACCCCTTTCTTAGTATTCTCCCAGCCGCCGGTCTGAAATGACTGCACTTTCTCTACAATATCAAAATGGCTGAGATTTTTCATATAAACACTGATCTTTGCACGGGAATATCCGGTTTTCAAATACAGGTCATTCAGTTTATTATATCCCTGTGCAATTGCAGATAAAATTGTGTTATAGACGGAAAGTTCACGCAGTTCTGCCGAAATTTTCTGTTCTGCCATATGAAACAGATATCCGCCCTCCGTCAGCACAAGCCGGTAAATATTCTCCCTGTATGAAATTTCCGGATTCCAGGCTTCCATATATCCCGGCACCCCACCGATCGATCCATAAATACGGATACAGTCGCTGACCGAAAGTGCCGGAAATGTCCGGACAACTTCCAGGAAATTCAGATCTTCCACTTTATGCAGTACATCAATACGACGGAATCCGTCCCCGAACGCATCTTTTGCATCCTGCGTGGCCCATACAATGGAAGAAGACGCCAGAATGATCATTACCGGTCCCGGATAAAGCCTTTTCATCTTCAGTTTTAAAATACTTTTGACAAATTCCGGATCTCTTTTAATTGCATACTGTGCCTCATCAATCACAATCACCAGTTTTGATGCATCTCCGCTTTTTACCCGGTTAAAAAATTCATCATAGGAATATCTGCTCAGCTTCATCTGAAAAGCATTTTGAATTTCTTCTCCCATTTTCTGCATCTGTTCCTGTGCGGAAAGCTGTCTGCATCGATAATAAAAATACTTTTTCCCCACACAGAATTCTTTGATCAGCTGTTCTTTTCGGCAGTCCATTCCGCCATACAAAAGCATCAGCTGGTTTCCTGATTTTTCATACCAGCCTTCCAGTTCTTTGAGATCTGTTTTTTTTGCGTTCATCCCGATTCCTCCGTACAAAATTCCTTCTGCTAAAAGAAATTATATCACTGATTAATATCTCTCACAAGGTTTTCGGCAAAAAGAAAGAAGTGCAGTTTTTGCACTTCTCTCCAAAATCCGTATTTCAATTTAATACTTATTTCTTTGTGATATATCCCTGTGCCTTTAACAGCTCTGCACATAAAACTGCACCACCGGCTGCACCACGAACGGTATTGTGAGATAATCCAACGAATTTCCAGTCATATACGGTATCCTCTCTCAGACGTCCGACAGAGATTCCCATGCCATGCTCAAAGTTTACATCCAGGCTGACCTGCGGACGGTTGTCCTCTTCTAAGTACTGGATGAAATGTTCCGGTGCACTCGGAAGCTTCAGTTCCTGTGGCACACCACTGTAATTCTTCAGTGCTTCGATCAGCTGCTCTTTGGTAGGTTTCTTCTTGAATTTAACAAATACAGCTGCTGTATGTCCGTTTAATACCGGCACACGGATACACTGGCAGGTAATGACTGGTGAAGTTGCAGGAACAATCTGCTTCTTCTCATCATCTACATGCCCCCAGATACGCAGAGGCTCTTTCTCAGACTTTTCTTCCTCACCACCGATGTATGGAATAATGTTTCCAAGCATCTCTGGCCAGTCCTTGAACGTCTTTCCTGCTCCGGAAATAGCCTGATAGGTAGTGGCAACTACTTCATACGGCTCAAACTCTTTCCATGCAGTCAGAACCGGTGCATAACTCTGGATGGAGCAGTTTGGCTTTACTGCTACGAAACCGCGCTTTGTACCAAGACGCTCTTTCTGATACTTGATAACTTCCATGTGCTGTGGATTGATTTCCGGAACTACCATCGGCACATCCGGTGTCCAGCGGTGAGCACTGTTGTTGGAAACAACCGGTGTCTCTGTCTTTGCGTAATCTTCCTCGATCTTTTTGATCTCTTCTTTGGTCATGTCTACAGCAGAAAATACAAAGTCGACCTGAGAAGCTACCTGCTCTACCTCATTTACATTCATTACTACAATATTCTTTACAGCTTCCGGCATTGGAGTATCCATTTTCCAACGATCTCCTACTGCCTGCTCATAAGTCTTTCCTGCACTTCTTGGGCTTGCTGCAATCGTGGTAACCTCAAACCATGGATGATTCTCCAGCAAAGAGATAAATCTCTGTCCTACCATACCTGTTCCGCCAAGGATACCAACTTTTAACTTCTCACTCATTTTTCCAATCTCCTCTGTTCTTTTCTTTATACGCGGACACCTGTCTTTTACAGAAAAACATTTTTGTTTTTTGTCCGCGTTACACGAACATGTGTCTTTATAGGAAATATATTACTTGAAACCAGGTAAAATTACAAGGAACAAATTGTCCTAAATAAATAAAATATTCCTCAAATATATGTAGGACTTGCACAATCTGAAATACCGACTAAGCGGTATTTCATGCAATACATCAGAGATGTACCGCAATTACGTACATCGCATCGACAAGCGATTCTGCATGCGATGTGCTCCTTTTGTCTCATTTTTTCTCCAGATATGCCTCTTCGATTGCGATCACTTTCTTCATCGCCTCTTCCCCTGGTGCACCGATCGTCAGACGCTTGTTAACACAGGTTTCCATGGAGATTGCATCATAGACATCCTCCTCAAATACCGGAGAAAACTGTTTTAATTCTTCCAGACTCATATCGTCAATCGGCATCTGTTTGTCCAGACAGTACAAAACAATACGTCCGATAATTCCATGCGCATCGCGGAACGGAACCCCGTGATTTACAAGATAATCGGCAGCATCCGTCGCGTTGGTAAAGCCGTGTGCGGCACTCTTTCTCATAACATCCTTATTGAATTTCATGGTATCAAGCATGCCCGTGAATAACACAATACAGCCTTTCGTTGTGTCGATGGCATCAAAGGAAAGTTCCTTGTCTTCCTGCATGTCTTTATTGTAAGCAAGCGGAATCCCCTTCATCGTGGTCAGAAGCGACATGAGCGCGCCATACACACGCCCGGTCTTGCCTCGGACAAGTTCTGCAATATCCGGATTTTTCTTCTGTGGCATGATACTGCTTCCGGTACTGTATGCATCATCAATCTCTACAAATTTGTATTCGTTGGAATTCCAGATGATGATTTCCTCGGAGAAGCGGCTTAAATGCATCATAATGGTTGCCATGGCAGACAGATATTCGATCAGGTAATCGCGGTCGGAAACACCGTCCATACTGTTTAAGGTCGGTCCGTAAAAGCCAAGAAGCTCTGCAGTATATTCGCGGTCAAGCGGATAGGTTGTTCCTGCCAGTGCGCCGGAACCGAGCGGGCAGTAATTCATGCGCTCGTAAATATCGTGCATACGGGAACGGTCACGCTTAAACATTTCAAAGTACGCCCCCATATGATGTGCGAGTGTGATCGGCTGCGCTTTCTGCAAATGGGTAAATCCTGGCATAATCGTCTGCGTATTTTCTTTCATAATGCGAAGCAGTACCTGCAGCAGCTGTTCCAGCAGTTCATCCGTCTCAAGAACCTGCTGCCGGGTATACAGACGCATGTCCAGTGCCACCTGATCATTTCTGCTTCGTCCGGTATGCAGTTTCTTTCCGGTATCTCCCAGACGGTCAATAAGGTTTGCTTCCACAAAACTGTGAATATCCTCATATTCCGAAGTGATGGCAAGCTTTCCGCTCTCCACATCCGCAAGAATTTCCTGTAAACAGGAAACAATCGTCTGCATCTCTTCCTGTGTCAGAATGCCCTGCTTTCCAAGCATACGCACATGTGCAATGGAACCCTCAATATCCTGCTTGTAAAATTTCTGATCAAACGAAATGGATGCATTAAAATTGTAAACCAGCTGGTCTGTCTCCTTCGTAAATCTTCCGCCCCATAACTGTGCCATATCTAAATTCCTCTCTTTCTTAAATTCTTTGTTTTTTATAAAATCTGTTCTTCCTGCTGTCTGCGCAGTACGATTTCACGGTCGCGGTCACGCTTGGAATACACACACCCACAGTAGTACTGCCGGTACATGTGATACTCCTTAGAAATTTCGGTCGACTTTTTATAGCCTTCCTTCTTTTTAAAATCCGAAAACAGATAACGGACATCAAAGGTATCTGCCAGTTCTGCTCCGATCTGATTTAACTTTTCCGCATTTTTCAGCGGACTGATGGATAATGTTGTCGTAAAGAAATCAAATCCGTGCGCTTTTGCATAGGACGCAGCCTCGGAAAGCCGCAGACGGTAACAGGCAAAACAGCGCTCTCCCCCTTCCGGGATCTCTTCCATGCCCTTTGCCATATCATAAAACCGCTGTGTATCGTATGCACCTTCCACAAAAGAAACCGGATATTTTGTAGGAAACTCAGCAATAAAACGTTCCTGCTCCTTTGCCCGCATATGATATTCTTCCGGCGGATAAATATTGGGATTGTAATAAAATACCGTTACATGGAAATGTTCTGCAAGACATGCAATACAATAAGAACTGCACGGTGCACAACAGCTGTGCAAAAGGAGGCTTGGAGCCTCCCCTGCCGTACAGTTTTCACGGATCAGATCTTCCATTATTTTCTGATAATTTTTTTTATTCATCTTTCATCTGTATACATCTGATTAAAAATTTCTTTTCCGGTCTGCGTCCGGAAAATTTGCTGATATGCCTGTTCAATTCCGTGACGATTGACGTCATCTTCATATAAATTGACCAGAAAATCTGCCTCCACCAGAATCTGATAATCCAGTCCTTCGATATTATCATATGTATGATGATGTCCGATCAGATAGCAGATACGGTCGATCAGATAATTTTCAATTCCCACATCGGAAAGCATTCTCTGTGCCACAATCGGTCCTTCCTGCTCCTGCAGCTTTCCGTCACACCGTCCATACTTTTCTTCTGCCGGACGGATTCCAATGTCATGGGTATAAGCGGCTGCTTCCAATATAAAAAGGGATGTCTCGTCAAGCCCTTCTTTTGTTCCGATGATTCTTGCGAAACTATGCACTTTCATGAAATGCTGAATCCGTTTCGGATCTCCGGAAAAAAAGGCGATCATCTGTAAAAACAGCTCATCCAGCTGTTGCCTGCTGTAATAACTACTGTCACTACTGTCCATTGTGTGTTTCTCCTTTATCTAACATCTGCAGTGCAAACGTCGCTGCAATGTAAACAACTGCACATAAAATAATTAATACTGTTTTTTTCCCGGCAACACCGGCACAAAGTTCTGCCAGAATAAGAAGTCCATGCACCCAGAGTTCCGCATGATGCAGCATCACTGCAATAACTGCCTCAATGATAACAAGCAGACACATAGGAACTACCGGAACGTTAAGGACTCTCACCCCTACAATCACCATAATTGCAACAATTGCTGCAAAGGCCAGTAATGTCGGTACCTGAAACGTCTTTTTGTTCTTGTCCATTTTTTACCTCAACCTTTATTCTTATTTTCTTTGTCTGCGCCCATTATACCAATTTCATGCCTAAGAAACAAGCACTTTTTAAAGTAAAAAAGACACGTTTTGTATCGGATACCCGATACAAAACGTGTCTGAAACGAAGCCAATAAGGGGACTCGAACCCTTGCACAAAGCATCAACTTTTCAGTGTTTATGCGGCTTGTAGCGTTTTTACTTTGATTACTTTTGATTACTTTTTTCAAAATAGTAATCAAACGACTAACTTGTTCGTGCTTTGAAGTCTGGTATACTACTTAAAATATCTGACTTTTTCTCGATAGATCTGCGGTTTCTGTGGTAATGTTCCTCTGTAGTTCCTAGGCTTGCGTGCCCCATCTGACCAAGGATCAACCGCTCGTCAATATTGTTGTCAAGAAGGATGGTTCCGTATGTCTTTCGGATCTTATGTGGAGACTTTCGATAGATTCCTAACTTATCGCACAATCTCTGTAATCGCATTCTTACACAATTCGCATTCAAGCGCTCTCCATTTTCTTTAATGAACACAAATTCTTCAAATGGATTCGTTTTTCTGATCCTATCACACAACCACTCGTAGTCCTTTGGGATGATAATTGTTCTCGCCCCAGCTCTCGTCTTTGGGAAATCCTTTATCGCAACCGTATATTTTGCATCATCCTCTCCACGATACCTTGTTTCGGTTCGCCGAACCTTGACCGTATTACCGTCAAAATCATCATGTTTTAGGCACACAACCTCTCCGATTCTCATTCCTGTCACGAACATTAGAAGTATTGCTATGTTTGATAAATCAAGGTTGCATTCCAAATATTTAATCATGATATCAGTTTCATTCTCGTCAAAAACCTCTTCGTAATCTTCCTTGATCGTTCGTTTGAAATCGGAATCAGATGTATCAAGCTCCTCAAACAATTCTTCAACATTAAAATCAATCAACTTCCGCTTTTTGGCTCGTTTCAGAAACCCTTTGGTTATCCCTTTTAGTCCGGAAAACGCCTTTGCCGTCAAGTTAAACTTCGGAATCTGTTCTTCTAGGAAATCTCCCCATTCATCTTCCGATATTGATTTTATGTGCCTTTTACCCATTTGTTTAAAGTGCCTTTGATAAAAGTTGCGATTCCTTTGGTGCGTTGCATTTCCAATCTTGTTCAGTGCCAACCGCCTGTCGTTCCACTCTTCAAACACTTCATCAATGGTTGGATTTTCTTCTTGAATCTGTAAATAATCGATAACCTCATTTTCAATATCGACCCTATCTTTTTTCTTAAGTAGCTTTCTCCCTTTCTCCTTGCATGGAATATAGGTTCTCCAATACCCATCTTTCCCTTCCCATATATCATATGGGTGTTTCTTTAGTATCTTTTCTCTTTTGTTCATTTCAACTTGTTCTTGCACAAGTGCTATGTCGAGAATACCATTTTCGACGGCATATTTCAATAACTCGTTTTCCTGCAATTCATCAAATTATCCTTTCTATTTTATCTTTTATATCTCTCACTCTGTACTCTATCGTTCTTAGTGATAGATTTTCTTTTGTGGATATTTGCTTTTGTGAAAAACCACGGCAGAGAAGAGAGAAAATCCTCTCCTCTTCTTCCGTGAAATTGGCATTTTCTTTGATTTGTTCAAGTTCTGGCTTAATGAATTTTGTAAATTTCATAAGCCATTTCTCCTTATTTTATTGGTTGATATTTATATGTTTTCAATATTAAAAACATAAGAATAATTGATAAAATCTATAAAACTATTGTTGACTCCATATTTCCTTATCAAGAATATATTGTCTGATAAATCTATCTGCGTACTGTGGGTGTATCATTGACCTTGCTGTTTTTTATCTATACCCAAGGGGCTTTTATTTGTAATATATTGTATTGGCGGCATACTTTCTACTTGTTCCAACGGTTCAAAAACAAGATTGTTTTTAGGATTTAATCCAATAAACCAATACTGAGTGGGCTTCTTGTAATAATCCCCATTCTGTGTCCTATCCCTGTCAATTACACTTGGCTTCAAGCACCAGAAGTTTGTAAGGTAATGTAATCCACTTGTATTCAATGGATTTTCAATTACAATTTGCAAATGACCTCGCTGACAAATTATCACTAATTTATTCAGCTTTTCATAAAACAAATCAAGTTCCTTATGCCGTTTCATTGCCAATTCACATTTTTGCTCAATAGTGTAATTCCTGTACTGATAAGCCGTGCAAGCTAGATGCCTCAATCCCTGGTCTGAAAAATAAGTGCAAGGGAAAAATGCAAATATCAAATCATCAAGACTTATCTTATCAAACAAACTCGGCTCACCTTGATACCCCCTATCAATCTCTTCGAAAAGGTCAGTAACATAGTCGGTTTCGTTAAATTCATTCTGAATATCATAGTCGTAGGCTTCAATTCCATACTTCTTGAAAGCGTTCTTGAATGTTCCTGACTGTTCAAATAAACAATGTACTTTCATTCTAAATCTACCAAAAGGAAACCTCGGTTTTATGTCGCGACAACCTATTCCTTTCTTTGATTTTTAGTTAGTTATCTTCTTTTTTCTTAAAATCCTCGCAAGACACAGCAAGCAAGCAACCTAAACAGTTAATGGCAACAAGCCCATTATTTTTCCTATAACTGTAAGAATTTTTGCAAACATTACAAAAATCTTTGCCAACATTTTCCTTGCAACTTGTCTTTTTATCTTCAAGCGCTTCTTTTAGCATTGCATTTTCTACAGTAAGTTCAGAAATTTTATTGTCTTTGTTAGATACTTCTTGAAGTAACTGATTATATTTTTTCTTACTTAAAATCTTCATTCTACATCACCATTTCTTTTTAGGCTAAATAATAGCCCTTACTTTTAGCTTCTGCATAATCATCTTCTGAAAGCAAAACTTCTTTCTGAATCTCTTTGTTACCATAGCAATCAACATCACATACAACCTTGAAAAATAACATTCCGTTCTTTTCGATTGGTTCTTCGTGAGTTATGTTTGTTACATAGTGTTCAAGCAAATTCATTCTGAATCACCCTTTCTTTTTCTTCTTAGGCTTAAACTTAAAAACATCATTTTTCTGCCGGCTTACCATGCTACGATAGCCGTTCATTTTACTAGCTCTGCTTTTACTCATACCTCACACTCCTTCCGGTTTCTCGCACATCTCAAATTCAATCACCCATACCCAAGGATTCGCATCCCAACCGTAGCGGTCAATGTCGGATTTCTTTACGGTTGAATCCCATAGGGTTTCAAACTTCTCTAAGCTAAAATCATGTTTTCTATTTAAAGTTTCTCCATCTGTCACAGCACTTGTTTCAATATTTATACCCTCTCTGTGGCATCCATCCACCGTGATTTCCTGCAACCGCTCCACCCTCACATTCGTAACCTTAAGCCAGATACGCGCCGCTTCTTTCGGCATGTGGATGGATGGGTGCCACGTATCCACCGATGGATATTCATTGTCGGCACACGATGCACGGTATATGTAACATCCATGTTCCTTTTTCTCACCATTGTATTTTTGCTCTTGTTCGTGCCCGCATCCGGTCTCTTCAACATCCAGACCGCAATCCCAACACGGACACCACGCCCAGGTCTCACGGATGTAGATGATATCCCCAAGCTGATACGGTGGATTACATAGTTTGCTTATAATCTGTTTATCTTCTACCTCTGGATGTGCCTTATGATATGGACTGTTGAGAACTGATTCAACATCATGTTTAACCAACCGTCTGGTACAACTTTTCCGTCCGTCCAGAATTGCCCGAACCATCTCGGTGTTAAATAAAATTGGTTTAATCGCCATCTGTTTCACCACCTTCCCATCATGTCCGGTGAATTCCACCATGATTTTTCAACTTCTAACTTTTCAACTTTCGCTTTAAGTTGTTTATTTTCCGCTTTCAGGTCTTTGTTTTCCGTCAAAATCTTTTGCAATTCGCAAGTATTTTTGTACTCACATTTTTCGTCAGCAGAATACTCCGTGCACATTTCACATAATTTTTTGCTTGTCACTCTACTCCACCGCCTTTCACAATCTCGATTGCTTTATGTACGCATTCTTCTATGCACTTTTCATATGGAGTGTTTTTATAATAGTGTGTTTCTTCATTTCCATAGTCTTCCAACTGCTCCACAACCTTGTCCGGATCGTAGGCAGTCGGCTGTGCATCTATCACGCTTGCCAATGTTGCCAAACTCACTCTCCTAAAATCATCATCAGATTTACTCGCACGCATGCAATATTCTTTTAGTGCGTCTGCATCAATCAGTCCCATCGTTTTTATCTCCTCTTTTCAAATAATCAAAAATCTCATGTCCAATCATCCCTACAACTGACAGAATGCAAAAAAGTTTAACTCCAAATTCTGTCAGAATATCTAACCTAATGGCTATAAGTATTAGTAGAAAGAAATTTATGTACGATTGAAACATCATTCTTCATCACTCCAATCAAACTTGCAACCGCACTTACTACAGTAATTTGGTGCATTGTTGTTATTCATTATTCCTATATCGTGACTTACTTTGATTGTGTTTCCGCATTCACAATTGAATACAGAAAGAGTATCACTTAGGTTATGGTTAAATATAGGTTTCTTGGTATGTTTGCTATCACATCTGCAACAAGGCTCATTATCTCTTGAATTGCTGTTGTGCTGGCAGTTGTAATTGTGTGCTTTTTCTTTTATGGCTAAGTCAAGGTAATATTTCAAATCTTTTATCAAACTAATAGTTCCGTAGAGTTGTTTTTCTTCAAGCATTTCAACAACTTCCGGTATTCTTCTATCAAAGTCACGCTTGTTTACACTTTCAAGAATCTTACTCATTTTCTCCACCTCTCAATTCTTTCAGTTTTGCTTCTGCTTCGGATTTTGCGAGAAATACTGTTTTGCCAAATTCCATTACATCAATTTGACCAGATAAAGTCCTGTCATTTGATTCATGATCGCAAAACAGTGTAGTTTCTCCATCTTTAAAACAATCCAAATGGAAGTCCTTAACTGTAAACTTGTCTACATCTTTTCCAAATCCTGCAAAATCAAGGAAAATTTTATCTCCAACCTTACAAGGCAACTTGATAAGTCTGCCCTGTTCCTCTAAGTCCTCATATTCTTTGAGTTTTCTTAAATATTCAGCAACCTGTTTATGCTCCCAATATTCTTTTATCCCATTACCCATAACTGCTGTTTCAAGATACTTAACATCACAAGCTTTTTCGTACATTCCTGTTTTTCTTCCGCAATGCTCGATTATCTCATCAATTGTTAATCTCTCCATGTCTATTCCTCGCTTTCTGCCAGCTTTGCCATTTTCCAATCGCTTATATCGCCACTTCCGCGCGCACTCCAAGATGTTGCTCCGTATCCCCATGCGTACACTATTCCGTTCTCGTATTTTGCAAAATACCTCCGTGTCCACGCATCAGATTCTATGCCTCTCACAAGAATCGGCGTATCGACCGCTACCTTGCTCCAATCAACAGGCGGCTCAACATATTCTGAATTAAGCCATTCGCGGAAATTATATGTACTTCCTTTGCACGAATCTGATTCATAAAAATCGCACTCTTCACATTTAATTTCTTCGCAAATTGCAGGCTTTCCATTTTTTAATCCAAACAGTGCTGTGTTTGCCGCAAGTTCTATAATCTCATTTCCGTATTTTTCTTTATTTGTCATATTAAACCTCCAAATCGCATACAAACTTAATCTCATTCGCCAAACTCTGCGCTATCATCGGTACAGTCAACTGAAACTGCTTGTAATTAGCCAATGTGTCGATGTAGTCAATAAACTTGTCCGTGAACTGCTGTAACTGCTTCACAGACAGCTTAAATTCCTTTTTCAGAATCGTAAGCGTGAGCGCGAAATAGTTAAACAATGACGCGCTGGAAAGTCTGTAGGCTTCACGCTCGATACAGAAACCTTTCTTTGCATACAGGTTCATTAACTGTCTCTGTGGAATTTTTCCGACTTCTTCTTTGATGTCGATTCCGTATTTACTTTTCAGGTAAACAGACAAGTCCTTTCCGGTATTTCCACCGGATGCTGCTTCATCTAAGTAGGATTTCAAAAAATCCTGCAACCGGATGATTCTTGTCTGTCCGAATCCGAATTTGTCATGCAGAATTATGTACCCAATCACGACAAAATCTTTGTATGATTTTGATATAACCTTATCAGCATTTCTCTTTTCAAAATCATTTTGCCCGATAATCCGCATTTCCTGTTTTGTGTAAAATGTCGGCTTTTTCTTCCGTCTCAACGCATTACTCATTTCTTTGATTTCTCCTTTCTGTATGTGATTTCCAACCATGCAAAATGACTCAATACAAGCTGTCTTGCACGTTCTTCAATCTCCATGCCCTTGTATTTGTTTATCAATGATTCTCCGGATTTTACAACTTCATCCCACCAAGAATCAGCGTTGTCCGGTGAATAGTATTTCTGAATGAATTGCCAATAATCCATAAATACTTGCCATTCTTCTGAACCCTTTTCGATTTTTGCACTTGCCATAGCTGCTACCTCTAAAACGGACAATCGCCATTGTATGGTTTGAATCCGTCCCCACGTTCTTTCTTTTTGATTTCCGCAACAACATCATCAAGTGGTTTTTCGATTTCAACAAACTTCATGTGATCTCCATCAAACTCCATTGCTTCACGCATTGTCATTCCCTGTCTGTTCTTCTCGATTTTTACACCCTTGGCTCTCTTGTCATTGTCTGACAGATTCCACAGCATAATTATGTTTGACGCGTCCTGTTCGATTGCTCCAGATTCCCTCAACTCTGCCATGGTAGGTTCTTTTGTGTCTCTGCTTTCAGATGCTCTTGTTATCTGCGAAAGTGCTATTACATGTGTATTTAAGTCTCTTGCAACCGATTTTAAACCTCTTGAAATTGATGCTACTTCTTCATTTCTTCCGGAATATCTGTTATCCGGCATAAGCAATTGCAGATAGTCAACAACGATAACGTCAAAGTTTTGGTGCCTGCATTCTGACTTTATCTCTCTCGGAGATACAGTTCCGGATGCAATCCATAATTGATAATCACTCATTTCTTCATTTGCTTGGTTAAATTTTCCCTGCTCATCGCCAAGAAACGCTTTTGCTCTTCTGATTCTCGTTAAGCCGATTTCCGCAATCCTTGAAATAAATCGCTCATACACCTGTTTATCACTCATCTCCAAGTTGAAATATGCGACTTTAAGTCCTTTTTTTGACATATTCCCAATAATCTGCGTTGTGAGTGCAGATTTTCCGACTGCCGGTCTTGCGGCAATTACTGTTACATCACCGCGTTCAAGGTCTCCAAGCGAATCATCAAGTTGCGATAACCCGATTTTTATACCGCCCTCTCCTACACTTTCGTTGAAATATTTGTCCTTATTCTCAACCGAAATCTGCTTAATTGGTTTTAACTTTACTTCCTTGCCCTCTTGCAAATGTTCAAGTCTTGTAAGAAGATCGCTGATTGTATCATCAATGTCACACGGCTTTAAACTGGATTTCTGATACATGTCGCGAACCGTTCTTGCCTTGTATTCTTTCGCAACCGCATCGGCATAGCTTTTAACCATAGTTGAGGTGATTGTTCCGGTAATACAGGATTTCATCAATTCACTAATCTGTTCCTGCGTGTATTTGTGATTCTCAAGTGCCATTGATAAAGACATTGGATCAATGCTTTCATTTCGGTCATACATGGCAAGCATTTCCTTGTATGTGTCCTGTGCGAAATCCGAACTAAACATTTCCGGTTTCAGCGTCCGCCAGATGCTATTTAACACATCATTGTCAATCAATACACACCCGATCACTCCAAACTCTGCTTCTGTCAACTGCAATCACCTCGTTTCTCTGCAATCTGCAACCAATAGTCGCAATCATTTTTCAGCCAATCAACATATTTTGGAATGTATCGAAAATCCGTATCGTCTGGATTCTTTTCTTGATAGTCACTCAAATATGCCTCTGTGGCTTTGTATAACAGCCGTGCAATGTCTGGTCGGTTCTCTTCGATAACTTCTAGCACTTTATCCATCCAAGCTGTTTTAGAGGTACTGTACGCTGTTTTCTTGGGGTATATACTAAAAGTCTTTTTCCATGCATCGTCAAAATCAAACAAATCTCCAGAATCGGTCGACAGCGAATTTTCTTTTATATTTTCTTTCTCTTTATCTTCTTCTTTTTCTTCTTCTTTATCTGAAACAGCGACGTCAGACGATTTATCGGGCGATTTTTGCTCAATTAGGTTCTTCTGTTTCTTTCTCCGGTTCTGCTGATATAGCCTGTCACGCTCTTTTTTCTTCTCATAAGCGTCAAGCGTTTGGTGCTTATTCCAATTCGGAATCGTTATCACATTGTCAACAACTTCAATCATTCCAAATTCTTCAAAGGTCTTAAGCGCAAGCCTTACCGTGTTCAAATCTCTGCGGAAAATAGTGGCAAGCATTTCATCCGTGAACGGCAACTTATTGCTCATCATAAACACTCCGTTGTTATTCTGTTTTCCGGCAAGAATAAGAAGTTTGAACCAAATCGTAATGATGCTATCCGCACTCGGCATACTCTCAATCAGCAGAATCTTTTCATCATCAAAAACATTTGTTGTGATTTTAATCCACTTGACTTCTGCCATTTAATCACTCTCCTCATATGTATTTTCAGAAATCAAAGACATAAACTTCTCATACTGCTTTTCAGAAACTTTGTTACCCTGTTTCTCCGGCTTTAAACGGATTTCAAGGTGCTTTTCAGCGATATGCGATAATTCCTTGGCAAGACTCTTTTTGCCTTGTTTGATGCCGTCATAATAGCCTTTTGCCGGCTTAAATTCGTTTATCTTTCTTTTTCCTGCGCCTTGACCGCCAGCCGTTTTGTTGTAACGGCATTGATAACCTTTCTTTGTATATTCCAAAATCCAATATTGTTCCATTTCATCAAGTTTCTCTCTCGGATAATGGATAAAATCCAATTTCCATCCATACGGATTTTCTTCACTATAAAATCCTCTTTTTTTAATCGAAAGATCTATGTGCTGATAACCGGATAAATGTGAAACATTTCTCTCTAAGCAGTCAACGCTCTGCCCGATATAAAAGTAAGATATACCGTTTTCATCAGTCCTTGTGTAGAAATAAATTCCGCTCTGATTTTTCATTTCCGGACAAATGCTTAATATCCGTTTCTCGTTGTTCTTTTTTATTGCATATAGCTGTTTATAATTTACATTCGTCATTTTCTTCTACCTCTCAATGGCGTTGTTAATATCTCTTCGATAGTCCAACCCATATCCTTTCTATGTAATAAGCAATGTGCATTTATACCTACTATTTCAGCCCACTCAACAACCCTATGGGTTTGTCCGTTGTGCTCCCAAACAGGCGAACCCGATAAATCTTTACATTTTTTACTGCAATAAACCGCGTCATTGTAATGACCACCTCTTTTGGCGTTAAATGATTTATTGCAAATAGGACATATTTTCATATAGTCTTTTGTGTTTGGATGCTCTCTGCAATAAAGAATCCTTCCGCAGCGATTGCCACATGTTTTTTGCCCATTTCTCTTCTTTTTCACAAATTGCTTTCCGCAAACAGGACATTTTAAAAATTTTTCCTCTATAGGAATGCTATTTCTTTTGTTTTTAGCTTGTTCTGCATTTGTTACAAACCTGCAATTGCTAGGCTCGTAATTCCCATTAACATCAATTCTGTCAATGGTTAAAATGTTCAATCCCTTATCAGTCTTTTCCTCTTTATACCCGTTTGCGATCGTCCAATCGTGGAAACTTAGAAAATCATTCTTCCATTCATCACACATTACAATCCCTCTTCCACCGTAATTTTTATAGTCTCGAGAAGTTTTGCAATAGCAACGGTATTTAATACTTTTCCACAGAGGGTACAATCTACCACATTTATTTGATAATCCGTGTTTATATCCCATCCAATCACTTCCTCTCCAATGGCTTCATGCTCATTTGAGCCACAAACTTTCCATAGCTCATGCCGGAAGCGCGTGCCATGTGATTCACAGCCTTGATTGCATCGTCCTTTTTCTTTGGTTTTTTCAAGCGTTCTTTAACTTCATTGCCGATGCAGTCTTGGCAATCAACTTTACGTTCATCTATCGTCATAAACAGCCTGCCACATTTCGGGCATATTCTTGTATACACAATTCTTCCAGCCTTTTTAAAATTCTTAAACTGTGCGTATCTTTTTGCACATTTGGGTCTGCAGTATTTTTGATCTGGTCGCTTCGGCTCAAATTCAGCCATACAGTATTCGCATAATTTCAATTTTTACCTCCAATCTTTTGTAAGGGAGGTGCGGTAAACGCACCGCCAAAACATGGCTTTCAATAAGGTTTGTGATAACTATTCGCCAAACAAGATAGTTTCTTTTAGGCTTTCGCCAAGGTGTTTCAACCTAATTATTCTTTTTCAAGTTCCGCTTTGATGGTCTCAAGTTTTTTCTCTTCATATTCAAGACGTGCTCGGCAACTCTCAACAATAGTGCCCTGCCTGCTAATAAGCATTTCAACAGCTTTTTTCTTGTTTTTCTCCGTCAGAATGACCCTATCCCGGCTGCAACCGCTTAACACACCAATTTCGTCCTTGCGGATTCTCTGTCCTTTATATTCAAATTCGGATTCTTCAGTAATGATATACGTTTTGGCTTTTCTTCTACGTCTACTTCTCTACAAGAAAATTTATCGCCCCAAAATCTGTAAATGTATAATTTCATGCTTTCTCCTTTCAGAACGGACAAAGGTTCATATCAACCTCTAGCCCTTTTTCTGCAACATAAACATTCGCTCCATATTTAATTGTTTCTTTCGTTCGTTGTAGGAATAACGCGGGATTTCCGCTTGTGTCCGATAAGTGTATTAAAACGACATTTCGTAAAGCTGGGTTGTCGTTCTTCCGAATAAATTTAAGTGCCGTGTTAAGGCTCATATGGCCTCGCAAACGGTGTTCATAATTTGGCTCATTCCGGTCTACCAAGTCCATACTATAATTGGCTTCAACCATGATATGCTCAACCTTTATACCAGAAAAGTCATACTTGCAATATTCCAAGTCGGTCAAGAATAACAGCTTGCCCATTTCCTCATGCTCAATTAAATAGCCGTAGCACTCTATTTCTGTATCATGCGGTACATTAAAGGGAGTAACCGTAAAACTGCCGATTTGCCGTGTTCTGCGTGGCGGAATGGCTATTGTACGCCCTCCTGTAATGATTTCAAGTGCGGTCTGTGTCTCAAATGCCGTATAAACCGGAATGCCGGATTTCATGAAATCTTTTATGTATCGTGCATGGTCTCCGTGTTCGTGGCTTACAATACATCCGGAAACATTTGCTATTTTCCAATCAATCATCTTCTTAAAATCAAGAAATTTGCATCCTGCTTCGATTGCAAGGATTTCTCCATTGTCGGCAATTAAGGCGTATGAGTTACCGGATGAACCGGAACCTAAGACTTTTAATTTCATAGGCTACTCCAATTCTTCCTCTGCCGGAAAGTGGAAATATCCATTCAGATTGTTAAATTCCACACGTTCGCAAGTATCCTTAACTACCACAGTTCCAAAGCCGCCTTTCATAGCAGCCTTTAGCGTTTCATTGAAATCATCTGGAATATCCGCATTTGTGATAAATTTGCCTGCATATGCAACTCTAAGCATTTCCATGGCTTTCTTTGCTTTTTCTTCGGTGGAATATTCAGCAATTTGCATGTCATCATTAAGTGGCTCAACACCTGTTAAGTTTTTGTTCCGGAAATAAATTTTTGACTTAAATCTCTGAATAATCACCTCTTCGTATGGCATATCAATCGTGCCGTCCTGTGATATAACTCTCATAGAAAACCTCCCTAATCTTTCATAAAGTCCGGTACGTTCTCGTCATTCTCTGCCGATTCAACAACTTCCGCTTCGACTGCTGCGCTTTCAACTTCTTTTGCTTCCGCATCTACAACAAAATCCTCTGAATTGGCGTTCTCGGCAATTTCTTCCTGTGTCTGCACATAGGTTTCATCAAGCTGATTGAATGACTGCTTTGCCATGCTATTGAAGTCCTTGCGATACTTCTTGATTGCATTGTTGCGCATTTTACGAACAATCATTGATTCCGGTGTGTCAAGCCATGCCGCGCTGATATAAGGCTTTGCAACTTCACATTCCAACATTTCATCAACTGTTGAGCATTTTCTTAATGCGTCGAAAATTTCTTCTTTCTTAGCCTTGATTTTGCTCAACTGCTCGGTTGATGCCTTGTAACGATTCTGGCAAATACCAAAAGTCTCATTCATCAGATTGTTACGCACATGAGCAAACAGATTAACTTTTACACCGTCTCTCTCTGCGATCAGATACTGAAATGTGCCGTCCTTTAATTTCAGTGGATAAACAATGCGTATCACTTTCTGTGAAAGTCCTTTCTCTTCCCATTCCGGCGGTGTCATTTCGATTCCCTTATGCTTTGGATACGAAAACTCATCCCCCTCTTTGACAAGCCAACAAGGATATACGGTATCTACATTTTCTCCGTAGTTACGAAGTAACGCATCGTTTCCGTCTCCCTCAATTCCCATTTCTACGACCTGCACATAGTTTTCTCCGGATTTCTTTGTGCGCAACTGAAAATAGCACTCTCTCGGCACTGCATTCGCATTAAGCTTAAGGCTTGCGCACTGACCGACAACCTCTCGCAGATTCGATGTATCAAGTCCGTTTAAATCCTTGATTTTATCGCTATCCTTAACAAGCTGATAAATGCTTGTCATAGCTGACATGGCGCACTGCTTTGAATAATCATCATACGGCACACCGCATAACTCGAAATCTTTTGTAACAAGATTCGTGATTGAATTAGTCCACTGGCTGACCGCAGTGTTGACTTTCTGTACCTCTAAACTGTTGTTCTCTGCCATAATTATTTATCCTCCATTTCACTAAAAAAAGTTTTGAGAGCTTCTACTAAGCGTTCTGTTTCGCCTTTTCTTTATATTTCTTTACCGTCCTTGGACAGCTCCTTGTTACTTGCTCTCTGCAAAGCAAGGTTGTATTTCTCTTCTCCGAGAGCATCCCTTAATGCTACTAAAAGAGTTATAAATTCAGCTATGATAACCGGCTCTCTTCCGTCTACTTCTATTGTTCCAAAATCTGATTTAATCATATCTATTCCTCACTTTCTTAATATCTTAAAATCTTAACATCGTTATCTTCATAAAAATTATTGAACCGCTCATTTAACAGTTCTAATTGCTGCTTAAGAATTTCCTTTGCTTTATCCATACCACGGAAAAGATTTTCGCTTTTAAGCCGTAGGTTATCAATTCCCAATTCGCTGCAATTAAGATACAACACATTTCCGCAACCGCAAATTTTATGTATGCAAATGTCGATTCCGTGGCTTTGAGTTCTGAAAATCGTTCCGCTTTCCACCGGTTCTCCAAACTTTGCATTGCTAATCAGCTTCATGCACATCCCTCACTTTCTTCACACTTCTTCACAACCGCTATCTTATCAGCACCGTAGGTTTCTACCCACTTCATATCCACGGTTTCATCCGTGACCGTCAGCTTTGCACCTTTGGCATTTACAACTGTGTCACCGACTTTTACGGAATCCTCGGTGCGGTATGTATAGCTTCTGGTGCTGTTTGGAAATTTTGCTTTGATATACTGCATTTATCATTCCTCCTCAATTTTCAAACCAAATGGAACATTTCCGTTAATAATAGATTTCCAATGTGCAATAACATCTGGATGAACACTTGGATTGCATGGTTCCATTGGAGCAAACATAAATCCGCTCTCCTGTTTCTTATTTTCCTCATCCCATTCTTCCATAGTTCCAAACCCAAGATGCTCATAGAATTTTGGATTGTCCTCATATGTCGGGTATTCCGGATGCTGTTTCTGCCATTCCACAACGTCTACTTTAAACTTCTCCATATCAATAACCCATTTATCATGAGCAACCTTCCATTTTTCCACATCATCGTTATTCTGGTTAATTTTGTTTTGAGCTTCTTTCTTGACAGATTCCCAAATTTTACTACTTATAGATATAAAAGAAGCTTTATACTGCGGATAAAGAAGTTTGTCATAATCAAGAATTTTCAACCCTGTCTTATTGTTCTGAAAGTTCCATTCTCTAATAACCTGCCACATAATGCATCCGGCTTGAAATCCGGTAATTCCGCCGGTCGGAGAATTGTCAACCGCACACATGGCTGCTATTCCTGCTGCTGCAACTGCGTGGCAAATAGTTCCATAATCATGCGAATAATCTTCTGTTAAATGCCTTACAAATTCCGGAAGTGTTTCCACAGTCTGTTTTTTCGCTTCTTTGTACCATTCATTCTGGATTTTCATTTCCTCTGTAATCTGCTGTTTCATCTTCTAAACCCTCTCTTTCCTTTATTCTTCGCGTCTTTTTCACAATACGGAAGAGAACAATGTCCGGATTCCGCAAAATCAAAGAATCCTTTCTTAGTTGCGCTCTTCCAACGCTTGCACGACATGCACCTTGCATCCGGCTGTGTGATGTTGTTGCTTGTCCCTACTCTCGACATTTACACTCCCTCGACTTTCAACTGCTTGTCCTCGGAAACCGTCAGAAGAATTAACTGAGTATCAACGACCGGCACATATTCGTCATTGATGCTCTCAGCACCATCAAGGAAGATAGGAACATACATATCGAAGAACTTCTGGAAGCTGTTACAAATATCCAATTTCGCTTCAATTTCACTGCCAGTGTTTGTTGTGTCCCCGAATACCTTATAAATTCCGGTTTCTTCATCAAGCACCGTAGGAATACAAACTTCCTTATATTCTCCGTTCTTCTGGAAATCGAACAACTTCCAACGCACAATACCGAAATGCTGATTGATTTCTTCGACAAGTAACTCATTCTTTCGTTTTGAAACTTCTTTGAGCTGATAAAGAATCCTCTCGGCATCTGTCTTTGCTTGTCCATACTCGCGCTGTTTATGTTGCATATCTGCAATCTTGTCATCAATTTGAACATTGTTTTCAGCCTGTGCGATAATCTTATTTACTTCATCAAGCTGGCTCTTCAATTTTTCCTTATCAGCTTTTGCGTAATCAGCCACCTTATCTTTGCCCTTGGACTCTAACTCTGCAATATCAGCAAGCAATTTATCCTGTTTAGTCTTTAACTTGGCATATTCAGCGTTCTGCATATAATCAGCGCAAGACGGAATCTTAGAAATCTGTTCATCAAATCCATTGATAATATCAATTTCTTCCGCTTCATTCAGTTTCAAGGTGTTGATTGTGTTTTCTAATTCCTTGTTATTCTCGGTCAGCTTCTTAATCATTTCAGCACACGCATTTCCATCATCAACAATCATGGCAAGTGTTTTCGCGTGTTCTTCATTAAATATTTCGATTGCATCTGCCTTTCTCTGCGAAAAATCGGCTCTTAAAGACTCTATTTTATCTTCTGGCAACTTCTGACCGCACAGTGAACAAACAGTGCTATTTTCATCAAATACCCACTTGGAATCATCAAACTTCTTTTCCTTTTCCTCTTTGTACTTTTTTACAAGGTCGGCTTTCTTAATAGTCTGTTCGGAAATTGTTTTCTTATTTCTTTCAATGGAATCCTGCGCTTTTCTGATAGATGAACGAACATCCTCTAACTTCCGTTCGTGGTTATATTTTTGATTTTCAATCTCACGTTTCTTGCTTGAAAGTTCGTCATTCATGGTCTGCGCGATAGCGGACATTTCAAACTGACAATGCATTTCTTCGCTGCGCATTTCATCAATCCGAACATCAGATTTCGCCATTAAATCTTCAAGTGCTTCAATCTTTCTCTCTAAGTAGGCTTTCAATAACTCCTGCTCCGCCACATCTACATCAACCTTTGCTTTCTCCAGCCCGATGATCTGATTTGGAATAGCGTCTAACTGCTCAACCGCCTTTTTCTTGGAAGCGTTATTCATGGCTTCAATTTCCTCGAATTTATAAGATTCAAGTAGTTTTGCAACATCGGCTGTATCTTTGCACATTTGCGCAATCTCTAAATCTGTTTTTGCACTTGCCATAGCGAATAAGGATTTTCTCATTTCATCCTGTTTTTTCTTCAACGACAAATCCTTAGTGAACACATTCGGGTGCGAACAAATGAGGAATTTATCAAACTCAAATCCTAATTCTTCCAGATATGCCTTAAAATCACGTTCTGTCTTAGGCACAGAATTGATCTCATATGTATTTGTGATTGTAATTTTCGAAACTCCATTTTTATCCGGCTTTCCAACTTTTCGCTTCTGCATCTTTGAAAGAGTGATTTCTTTTCCACTTACATCAACATCTGCAGTAACGGTCGGAATGCAATCTTCTACATTGTCCGGTCTGATGTTCGGGTTGCTTGTAAGTTCATAGTTCTTATCAGAAATCAGCCAGTACCATGCTGAACCGATTGTGGTCTTTCCTCTCCGGTTCATGCCGGAAACCCTTGTTGTCTTGCCAAATTCGTATGTCTTATCCTTTACACCTTTGAAATTTTCAATATGGAGCGATTTTAAAATCATTCGCATTATTCTACACCCCCACGATTCCTTTTATTGACAACTCATATGTAACTTTTTCCACAACGCGACCATCTTTACACGTTTTCTTGTATCTCCGGCTCTGTAATCTTCCGTATGTGCTTACCCTATCGCCTAAAGCAAGCGAGTCCGTATATTCTGCACACTTTCCCCATGCAATGCAAGTAATCAAATCCTCTTTTCCGTTTTCTCTTACGTTTTTGAGTTTCACATCACAGATTTTACGGCCAAGTGGTGTTTCTCTAAGCTGCTTTTCCTCGATAATTCCATCAAGACTTACTTCATTCAAAGGACTATCATCCTCTGGTTTTGTGATTGTATCAGCCATAACATACATAAGAATGGCTTTTCCAGATCCTGTTTTTACGTGCCGGGTAATTATCTTCCCACTGACACATACTGTTCCGCTAATTCCTGTATCGCTGATTTCTTTGTCAAACAGTACCGGAAGTATATCTGCAACACCGCTTCTTCTTTCAACTCCGATGAAAAATTTATAAAATTTCTTACCGTTTGATTTATGGCTTTCCCTTGGTGCTGATACAACATCACCGATCAGTGTTATTCTGTTCTCCATTGCTTCTCCTCTCCATTTCTCTGTCAAGAATCTTTTTAAAATTATCTTTATCATTCTGTTTCTTTCGTTTTCCTGCCAAAAGTTCAGCAAGCATACGCTTTTCTTCCGTGGAACATCTTGTACCACTTATATACACAACGCTTACCATGCATCCTCTCTCATTCTGCGTTTTCTCTTAATTCGCTTGTCAAGTTCAGCTCTCTTTCGGTCTACTTCCGACCAGTAATACATGATTGCCGCAATTACCGCACCGGCTACAAATTTAATAGCCGCTATATTCCCTACCGCGCCCTCACTATCCATATAGCACGCGGCAACTAAGGAATACTCCATTGCAACCGCACCTATAATGAATTGGATTACTTTTTTCATTCATGCCCCTTTCTGCCACTTTATAATTTAGTACCAGTCAGAAACAAACGTTCCGAGTAACGGACATACAACAACATCTATAAAGCGCACAGAACCATCTTCCATGGAATATGTAAAAGCCATTGCGGGTGTGTAAGTCGAATCTCCTGTCTGTATCTGCGCATCTCTTACAGAAACTCCATATGTTGTTTCCTCGTCAACGAAAATGCTTGAAAAACTTTCCGCAGAGTCTACCTTTGCCAAATAGTTGTCACCGCTACGAATTACCCTTGAATTAACTTTCTGAAATTCAAAATTGCTCATTTTAATTCTCCTTTCCATTATGTGTTTCGTTTTCCTCGCCCTGCTCACTATGTTTTGAAGCAGAACTCTCTACCATTCCAAGAACATATCCTTTCTGAAAATCTGTCATATTCGGAATGGCATCACGAAGTTTTTCGACAACTCGCTTTTCCTTTTCGCTCATACAATCACTTCCTTTCATGCGCAATATCTGATTTCGTACTCTGCTACAATGTTCAAGTCGCATCCGAAAATATACATTAAAATAGGAAGAAACTAATTTCTTTTGTACTTCCCATGCCAAATCATCCGTGAACGACTTGACCAACATTAGATAACCCTGCTCGGTAAAAAGATACATTCCGTTCGGAGCAGTTACACCAAATTCCCCCTTGGCTTCATCCGAATTTCGGACGAAGTAATCTTCTCCTAAAATAAAGTGTTTCTTATTGTCGTTAAATATTTTTCTCGCTGTTCCGTCTGGTCTTTCATGTACCATGTCAATGTCCTTAAATGTGACCACTCGCTCGCCTTTGTACTCTTTGATGGAAATATCCGCATTTCCAATGTGTACCAAATTATCCATACTTTCACTTCCTTTCTGTGGTATAATTCCCTTATCATCAAATAAGGGAGGTGATACAATTTGAAATACTTTTTGTTTTGCGATTTTTCTACAATATCCTGCGACCGAGAAAAGATGGCAGAGATATTAACTGAAAACGATATAACGTTCGCAAATATCAATAATTTTTGTTGGGAACTAAAAGTTCCGGATAAGTTTGGAATTCCAATCTGCGACACGACCGCAGAATCTATTCACTGCCTGTTTTATCAGTACACTCACAAGAACTCTCTTCTTCTTGTGGTAAAAGCAAATGAATATTTTCCAAACGGAGATTAGGATATAATCTCTTTGTTTCTTCATATACGGTTTTGGTTTTCAGCCACTTCCGCATATGGAGAACCTGTTCCATGACATCCATATCGTGAATATCCACTTTGTTTAAAATCTTCTGCAATTCCTTTTCCATTCCATTAAAATAAGAAACCGGAACAACAATTATGTCATTTGCTGACTTAATCTCTTTCACTCTCTAGCCCCTTTCTAATTAAGAAGAGAATCAACAGTTACATTTAAAACCTTTGCAACAGCGTTAAGGTTTTCTGCACTAGGGCAAGATTCGTTCCATTTGCGGATTGTAGCATTGCTAAGTCCTGCTTCTTTCTCGACTCTCATAATGTTTGTACCCTTTTCATTGCAAAGTTGCTTGATTTTGTCGTAAAGCAAATCGTATACCTCCTTTTCTATAGACTTAGAAAATATTCTATTGACATAATGTAGATAACATTCTAAAATAAGTTTGCCAAATGAATTTAAGAACAGTCTCTATTTATATTTCGTAGAACATTTTCTAGTTGATAAAGCCATTATATAGAAGATGTTCTAGTTTGTCAACCCATTTTATAGAAATTGTTCTAGTTAAATGGAGGGAAATTATGACACCACTAGAAAGAATTAGGTTATTGTGCAAAAAATCAGGAATTAGCATGACTGCCTTAGAAGAAAAGCTGGAATTTAGTAACGGCTCTATCTCAAAACCGAAGGATATTCCATCATCGAGAATAATAAAAATTGCTGAATATTTTGGAGTGAGTACAGATTGGATATTGACAGGCGAAGAAAACTCCGCATTTTCGGATGAATCTGGTTATATTGCTTCAAAAATTATGATGGATGCAGAATTGAGCTACAAGATCGAAAAGTTATTATCTCTTTCTGATAAGAAGAAAAATCATGTTTTTGAATTGATTGATTTATTAAGTGAGGAATAGTTATGTATAGAAATGTTCGTGGTTTTTGTGATAAAGAAAATAAGAATTTAGATATTAGAATTGAATTTATCCCATGTGGCACACAAGAAGGCAGGGAATATGCGCTTGGTAAAATAGATTGCGCCTATAGCGACGCAACCTATCACTGCAATAGAACAGAATGCCCTATATGGCGTGGTCTTGATTCTTAAATTTAATCTCAATCTCGCCCTCTCCGTCATTTCCTTCTAATCTTGTAACAAACGGAGAGTCTATTGACATATTGATGCAATTAAAATCAAGATGAACAACCGGCATGGATTGCGCTTTCTTTTCAAATCGTATACTGCGCACTCCATGCACGACATGACCGTCAATCAAAACTTCGCAATAAATGCTTTTTTCATCAATTGACCTGATTTCAAGTTTTGAATTTTTCATTTTTCAATCTCCTTTACAATTTCTGAAACAACAATATAGATACAACGTAAAATCCTTGAATCATCGATTTTATCAAGTAATTCAATTATCATCTTTTTAAAGTCCATAACAAAACCCCCAATCCTTATGCCCCATTATAGAACGTGTGTTCGGCATAGTCAATCCCCAATTATGGGCGGAGCCATGCCAAGCCCCACCCATGCCAGAACTTGAAGCGTCCTTTCGGACAAGTCCATAGTATCACTGCAATATGCATGATTTCAACATTTTTCGGTCGCAAGTTTCGACAGGAAATGTCATTGCAGAGAAGCGGAAAGTTGTTTCTCGATCTCTTCTTGCACTTTTGCGCGCCAACGCATCGGCACTTCATCAATCGTCATTTTTTTGTCTACCAGAATACGTCTTACATAGAATTTAACCATATCTTACACCTCACTTCCTGCGGTAATACTTGCCAGTTCTTCGATTGCTTCTGCGTTTGCTTCATGTCCTGCTTTAAGCTCATCAATTGCCTTTTCCATTTCCGTTTTTGTTCGCAGCCTGATAGTAACCGTGTATGTTCCATCTTCCGTGCCATCTTCTCCCACGTTCGGCATATATGTAAACCCATCGGATTTCAGATCGGTGTATTTCCCCGACACTGCATCGTTGTGTGTACATGTAACTTTCTGCAGGTTGTCCGCAGAAAATGCATCCGTGATGGTCTTGACGGCATCAAAATTCTCTGCCTTGATCTGGATGTTGCCAAGGCTTGCACCATCGGCAATTTCAAATTCTGTTTTGTTGGCTAAAATAATTTTATCCATGATTTTTAATTCCTTTCTGTGATAAAAATTGTTTATGAGTTACGTGAACATTCGTTCTGTATTTTTGTTTAAACGGCAGTTTAAAAATAAACATTCCCCTAGTTGTAAAATTTATAGATGATACCAAAATAACCAGCCAAAACCCTAAATATTTTGCAGATTTGCAGTCAGGTGTATTCGTATATTTTCTTGTGTGTCCTACAGGCGAAAGTGTATTTGGATTTAGTTTTGGTGAAAACAATGGTTCTTATTTCGGGTGCCAAATCCTTACTTCCGGTTTTGATATGGACATTAAAATACGCAACTGTGCATGGGCAACTAAATGGTCTGAATGGAGAACACTTTAATTTGTATTTTTTGTTTATTTTTTAAACCAAGAACACCATTTATTTGTTTCAGTTTTGGTTCTTACATATATACTATTTTTGCTATCGATCACACTTATAACGATTTGAACGCTATATATAGAATTAGTACCAAATGCAATGAGAATTGACCAACTTACATCTGGCGAATTTTCTAATTTATTAGTGTCCCCAATCATATATACTCCAGATGTGTAATAATTTAAATTGCTACCATCTGGGATAAAATCGAAAGTTCCTAATCTGCCGTTTAAATCACTTAACTGTTTCGCAAGCGTACCATCCAGATTCGGATTTGCCTGCCGTGCATCAAGTGCGAAGCCTTCCACTGTGGTGATCTGGTTGTTTACGATACTTTCCGGTTGCAGTGCGCTTCCGATTTTATCCTTTAATGTATCCGCCAACTTTATGACGTTTTTCGCTTCATCTAATGTAATTGTGGTTCCATCCAAGTTAATACTAAGCGTTCCACTCTCATCTACGCTCATGCTTTTTCCGTCCGGCTTTACAACTCCGGCATCCTCTGTTGTTGCAATCGCACTAGCACCGCCCACGATAGACTTAGACCAGTATTCCGTATTGCTCGTTGCCGTTCCTGCCGGAACTTCCTTTTTTGCAAAATAAAGCGTATTGTTATAAGTCACTGCATCCAATCTCTTATATGTAGCATCTGCACTCCAATCGCCTTTTGGCACAATTGCTACTCTTCCTGCTATAGCCATTTAAGCCACCTCCCAATTCAAATTTCCGTCATTGTCAACGAAAAAGTTATATGCCGCATTGTCCGTGTAAATCAACTCTCCATCCTCATTCACATCAAATTCTGTCATTGTGAGTTTCTTGTTAATATCGTTTTCGATTCCCTGTGCCCTGTCTGCGCTGCCCTTGGCATCTGCAGCGGATTTTGCCGCATTGGTTTCGGATGCTTTTGCATTAGTTGCAGAATTTACAGCCTTGGCAGATTCAACCTTAATGTCTGCAAGGTAATCCGGGCGCAAGTGTTTTTCTTGGATACTTCCCTCTTTCACGATTGCGGACACCTTACCGTCACTTCCGATTGCAAATGCGATTGTATCAGAATCCAAGAACTCATACTGCGTGATCAGCGCGGATAAGTCCACGTTCTGCGCCGTGCCATCGTCAAGCGTGATTACTAATTGTTGTGTCTGCGGATTGTATGTGAAGTTGACCGCCAACTTTTCCAACTTGGTATCAATCACGGCTCGTGAACCATTCATCTTAACGACCGTCAGCGTTCCGTTGGATTCATCCCAAAGGATTTCCTTTACAAGTTCGTTAGCTTTGGTCAAGTCAACTTTTGTGGTGTCGAGTGCGCACACACGATCGTCGATTGCATCAATGCCGCCCTCTATGTTGTTCAGCCTATACTGATTAATTGCGGTCTTTTCACTTGGAAAATTCTCCCAATATTCGCGGCTATATATTTTCTGATATGCCATCTAATCACTTCCTTTCTAACGCGGATAATCGTTGCTCAAAGTCTTTCATCTGTTCACTCAAATTTTTGTTTTCTTGCTTTAACTTTTCGATTTCCTTTTGTTGTTTTTGAATCATCTGAACATGCATAGCATGAAGCTCGCGATAATTAACGTGATGCAACTTATCATCGACATATAAATCAACGTGTTCATCCGTATCAACCGGAAGATATTCATATAATGACGTATCGTGTTCCCTAATTCCAACATCTAACAAGGCTTTTTCTAATTCCTGTGAGATAAAGCCGTAATGGTATTGCCTGCTATCAGAGGATTTAAGCCCAGGCTTATATCTAAATTTAACAGGATGTAGGTTTAGATAAGCGGCTTCTAATTCTTCCGGCAAATCAGTTATGTGGTCCTTGATTCTTCTATCAGACCCGGTGTCAATCGTATATACTTCGCCATGAATTTGATATGTTCCGTTGTCTCCACCAACCACATTTAAAAATCGAATTGCCTTTTTGATTGTTCCGCTAGTTGTTCCTGTTGGATAAGCCGTTATATTTTTTACCGGAATATTGGGAATAGATTGGTCAACATAACTTTCTGTCGCCAAGTTTTCTCCATTTGCGTCAGTAACAGATGACAAGTCCAACATAACATTCTGCAATAGCGCATTATTTCTTCCGTCATGCCCTAATATCTCTACCCCATATGCATCGCCACTGTCAAAAAGCAGAGAGTCTATTATATGTACTCGTCCAAGAGCATCCAGCTCGAAATTGTTACACTCTACAATCAATCTGTTTCCTCGTAGCACAATTTGGTCAGCACTGGCATTAATCATCGAAATAACTTGGTCATTCTCGTCCCTACCAAGCTTCAACGATAACGATGCGTCTAAATCGCCCTCCGCCTTTTGTGCACGATTGACTTCTGCAGTAATTGAGTCTGCGGTCTGCTCAAACTTGGTATTTGTCTTGTCCTCTAAATCCTCATACGTGGATTGAAGATGGTCTGCGTTCCTCTCTAGCTTTCCGGTACGTCTTTCCACGCTTTCAATCGTGTCTCTGATAGAATTAACCTTTGCAGAGTGCGTCTGCGTACCCTGTGCAGAGATTGAATCTCTCTTGCTCTGCACTCCTGTTAGGGTGCGTTGCAATAGATACGTTTCAACAATCTCTCTTGTGGTATTGAACCGGATGGGTTCGCCAAGTGTCAGACATGGATTCCCGACACAAGTGCAACTTTTAATCGGTGTGTATACTGCCTGTTTCATAATCGGCAATAGGTTATTTGCAATCTGTTCCAGCTCCGCTCCGGTCTTGTCTGATACAAGAAAGTTTCCTGTAATCGAATAGTTGTTTCCGGCAGTTCCAACAATAGCACCGGCATTATCTTCACTTGTCTTGATTTCAAGCTGTGTAATTACCTGTGACTGGAAATCCTCATAATCAAACGTGATATAATGCCCGGTCATGGATTCTGTATTTGCATCAGACGGAAACAAATTGTCAGACGGAAACAAATCTTCTGCCGGATAAAGTGCACTTGTGATTGCTTTCAGAAAGACATACTCAAACTTGCCCTCTCGGTTGATATTACCAAAGCATCCGTTAATCTCACAGATTGCCGTTACAACCGTTTTTCCACTGATAGAGGATTCTTCTGTGACCGCACTTGAATCGTCCGTCTGTGTGGCTACAATCGTCTTATTGACCGTCATTGAATCATTGACAAGGCTTGTTTCAACTTGCGCAATTCCAAGGTGCGCAAAAAAGCTATTACGGAACTGCTTAAGCGTCATTGGAAAGCTAAGTCCTGCATACCAAGATTTTACATCCGTATTGATAATGTCGTACATCGCGTCATATGCCGTAATCTGCCGTTTTGTACGGTCAGCCGTAGGAACATCGGATGCCACCTTAAAAACTCCGTATGGCATCGGATTTTCGCTATCTCCGTCAATTGTTTCTTCAATAGAGATTGTCTTTCCAATAATGTTTCCTGCGGTGTTTCGTGCCGTGAATTTTACGCAATTCGCTTCGCACGCTCCAAACTTTAATTCAGACTCCGAACAAAGGCTTTCTTCGAGAGCGAACGTACCGATTTCAAGCATCGAATTGTCTATCTTCTGGTTCGTTCCAACAACAGATATAACCATCTGTTTATCTGTCGAGGAATCCCAATACTTTTCTTTCAAACTACTATTTATCATACACACCGCCTATAAATGAAAACTTGATTGCGTCATACTTAATCTTCCCATTTGCCACAGAATAGAACGTAGGCTGAATATCAGCGATATATCCGTACTGCGTCACATATCCGCGTTTTTCCGGCACGTATGCCGTGATATAGCCACCGCGCTCCTTTGCCTTGGTATAGTTCTTCTCAATATTCTTCCAAAAATCATCAAACTGCTTTTCGGTCAGCATGGCTTTGGTTTCAAACTCAACCTTTAAGGCTTTCAGTTCCACGGCATCACGATGCTCATATCCGTTTTCATCCGTCCAAGGGTCTTTGTCCTGCATATTTACATAGGAACTAAACGTGTCCTGCTTTATTAAATTGTTCGGTATGGTATAATTCCCAAACTTTACTAAATATCCGCCATATCCCATCGTTTACCTCCTAAAAATGGGTATAAAAATAGCACCTACCGTTTGGTAGATGCTATCCATTTGATTAAATTTTAAGCTACTACTGATTCCCATTCAGATTTCAGCTTTTCTACATCGTTTTCAAAAAGTTTGCAAGCGATTTCGTACAACTGCGGAATCATTCCCATTTCCCTGTCGATATAATCCATCTTGTTTCTTACTTTCGGTTTGAGCGCGCACCCTTCCATCCTTGATTTAAGGTTGCAGTGATATTTCCTTTCAAATTCTCCATAAAGCAACGAATAGCGTTCTTGATACTTTCCATCGGCGCCGAAACGGACAATCTGAGTTATCCGCTGTCTCTTGGTTGCCAAGTCAATATCATCAATGAGTCCGATAATAACATCTTCCTTATGGATGATTTCTTTCTGCTGCCTTTTAATGGTTTCGTTCTGCTCTCTAACAGTTTTTAATGTCTGTGAAAATATCAGCTTAGTGTTTTCATCTGCATATGGTAGGTAAGTGGAAATAAATAATTCATCATTATTGACATACCCACCTGTTTTACGTATTGTAGGGAGTACCTCGGATGTTACCCAACGTTTGAACTTATGAAGTTTTTCTTTTCTTTCGTTTATAAGGGAGTCGTTTTGTGACACACCCTTTGCTTTCTGTGGTTGCATCTGAAAGAGCAAGGAATACAAACCGCTTTCATTAACAACCGTCATTCTTTGTTTTCCACCGGGAGTATCAATTTGTGACACACCCTTATCAGAATCATCAATATTTGAAAGGCTTCTTCTGTAATTCGTATCTCCAAATACTTCGCATATATCCTTTCCAACAAACCATGGTTCATCATCGACCATGACCATTCTAATCTGTCCGAATATTGGATTCTCAAATACCTCAATGCTGTTTTGAATCTTAAGCATAAGTTGTGATTTTTTCATTCGTGTCTACCTCCATACATTTTTATCTGAATAAAAAAGAGGAAGCCACTTGTGAAATCACATTGGTTTCCTCTTTCGTACAGTATGGCGTTCAAGTAAGTAATCCGCATCTTCACGGATAAGGTTGTTTCCTTAGTAATAAGGATAGACTATTTTTGATTTTGTGTCAATCCGATTTTGGAATTAAAATAAGCCGTGTTTCCACGGCTTATACTTTTATTCTTCTGCCACTATTGAAAATTTTACTTTTGAATTTCCATAATAGCTTGTACTGTATTCTGTGTCAAAAACATTCGTGTCCATAGGCACTTCGAAATATATTGAACCTTTAGTTTTTTTACCCGGACTAAGCGTTGTGTCAAATGTGCTGTCTATGTAATCAACAGCATAATCGTCTGCGTATGCCGAAAAATCGTATCCAGAAATGTCTTGATCTTCATCTGATATATTTTCAAACTCGAAATCTAGTTTCATAAACGCATTTCCATCATCAGGACTTTGATACGCAACATCGTCCAATGTTAATTTCGCAGATGAAAATGTTATTATCAAGTCATTAGTCTCAACCGAATCGCCTAATGTGAAGTAGTCATCGTATGAATCGGTCGATTCTTCCGTTTCATCGTCCAATACTTCCGCATCTCGACTGTTTTCAACTTTTTTAGGTTGGTCTGAATCACTTTCGTCAAATACAAGTGCCGCAAAAATAAAAATAATTATCGCAACTATTGAACAAGCCAGACCTGCAATTGCAGTTCCATGCCCTTTCCCTTTTTGCGTAAGTGCAATTATTGCGCATACAAGACCAATTATTGCCGGAACTGCGCCTATCGCAACACACGCTAACAAAATGCCTGCTATTCCGCACACTAAAGATGCAATTCCCCATCCACTTTGTTTCATGATCAAATTCCTCCCAAAAATCCTTTAACTCATTTCAGTAATCCAAAAGAATCTGTCACGTAGTAGTCGGAATCTTCCGAGTCCTCATTCCAGACAACTAGGGATAGTTGTATGTTGTCAATATTCTTTATTGGCAAGCTCACAATGTTATCATCCATTGTCCACCACGTTACATAGGCTTTTTTATGTGGAGATAGATCTTGATATAACGCTCCTTCTGCCATAACATCATTTACTGATGATGTGTCGGAATTGACCGTAATATTATTGTCTGTAATATTTTCGATTGTCAAGCAAGCGATAAGTTCGTCTGTGTATGTCCCCTTCTTTAGTCCTGTAAAGTAAACTTTAATGCTCGAATCCTCGTATGCGAGTCTGTTGATTTTCTCTTTCACGGTTACTTTGCAAGAAATCACTTTCTTTCCGACTTTAGCTTTGATCGTTGCCGTTCCGGATGATACTGCAGTAACAATTCCGCTTTTACCTACCTTTGCAATGCTTGGTTCGGTTGAACTCCATTTAACTCTTGCTTTTGTTCCGGTAACTTTCAATTTCTGTGTTTTCCCAACATCAAGCGAAATGGCTTTCTTGTTTAATTTGATAGTTGCCGCCTGCACAGTTTCCTGTACCCCAACAATGTTCTGCGTTGCTACGCTTGTTGTCAGCATTGAAAGCGATAATGCTGCTACTGTAAAAAATTTTTTAAACCTTTTCATATGTAACCCCTTTCCGGTGAACAATGCACCCTTGTCTATGATTTTTATGTATTGTACCACAGACAAGAGCAAAAGTCACTAGATTACACCGGGAATGGTGACATTCCGGTACGATTAAAATACTCTTGTGCACTTTGTCGTGTGCTGTCAAAGATAACTTTTCCGTCAAGTGAAATCTGAATCGGTCGATTATTTCCTCCACCCATTTTCACAAGTGGCTGAATAACTTCCTTTACAGCCTGTGCAACTCCGTAAGAAACAGACGATACAATCTGGTCGTTATTCATTACTGCCGTATGACCGCCAAGCGTACCGACAAGTTCCGGTCCCGCTTCTCTCGCAACGAACATCTGCCCCATGTTTGGCAATCCACCGACTGCGTATTTCTTAATCGGTTTCCAACTTCCACCGGAAAATACACCGCCATCTGCTTTCTTTGTACTCTTTCCTGTAAGTCTAGCCGTGAAGTCTAATACTGCATTTTTAATTCTATTCACAAAAGAGGTTATGAGCGCAGTGAATCCACCAAGTCTTTTGTTTGCAGGCTTTATATTATCAGTTACCCTCGTCAGAGTGCCTGTAAAGTGATTTAATGTCTTATCACTTCTTTTAATCTTGTCCTTATTCGCAATAAGTTCCGCAGTGTAATTGCTTATCCTTTTGTATTTATCTGGTATTTTATCTTTGTTTCCTGTTAAACTAGCCGTGTAATTTGCCAGTGTTTTATCACTTGACTTTATCTTGTCCTTATTTTTGGATATATTTGCAAGATAATTGTTTAAAGATTTATTCTTGGTTGGAATAACATCTTTGTTTTTCGATAAATTTGCTGTAAAATTCTTTAACGATTTATCGCTTAGTTTTATTCCGTCCTTTCCCTTTTCTAATCCTGCCGTAAATCCTTTTAGTTTTTTGTTTTTAATTTTGTCATCAGCAGATATTATTTCTGCTTTTAGCTTTATTTTCTGTGGCTTTGATTTTGCATAATCGCTTACCACAGAAGAAATTCCGGAAATTGGGCGGTTGGATACAACTTTTTTCTTATTTTCCGCTCTTGCCCTTGCATTTCTTTTTTGCGTATTCGCAAACCTGCGCGCTTCATCCGGCATCCCTGCTGTTGATTTCTTTTCTGCCTCTTTTTTTTCTTTTTGTTTTCTATACCAATCCGTATTCTCAGCCAATCTTTTTTTGGACTCGTCATCTGAAGGATAAGCATTTTTTTTGACCTTGTTTTTTTCTTGGCTTTTTGGGACTTTAAGCGTTTTCTTTTTTCCATCCCATCCGGTTACTGTAACCTTTTTCCCAAGCATCAAGTCAACTTTTTTCTTAAAGTCCTTGATTGCTTTTTTCATTTTATTGCTATTTTCAACAAAAAACTTTCCAAGCGAAATTCCAACCGAAACCGTTACTCCGGCAAGCGCAAAATACGGATTTCCGCCTGACATATAAAATGCCGCTCCACCAGCCGCCAATGCTTCTACAACAGAGGATGTAAAATCTGTCTTTTTTTCAGACAATTGAAAACCTATAGTTGCAATAAACGCCGCCAATCCAAGACCGTTGAGTTTGAAAGTCTTTCCACCTTTTCCGCCTTTTCCTCCGCTCGTAAACCCAAGTATGGAACAAAGCGCAGATGAAACTATAGGCGCAAGTTTTCCACCAGAAAACATGAGAATTGTAGCCAAACTCTTTGGTGTTAAATTTGTTAGGAATGTTTTTAATCCATTAAAAATATCTTTCCAACTCAAATCATCAAAGAAGCCGTGAACAAACTTCCAGAATCCATCAACCCATCCATTGATAGCTTCTGCGCACTTTTTCCATTTAAACTTTTTAAAGAAACGATTAAATCCATGTGCTATGTTATTGCCAAAAGTTTCAAACTTAAATTTATCCGTAAATCCCTTTGATGCAAATATTGCAGTATTCAACGCTCCTGCAATCACATCTGCGGTTGCGGTAAATACGCTATTCCCATTTTTATCTTCTGAAAACAAACCATTAAGAAACTCTGCGAGTCCTGTTCCAAAGCCGGAAGCTTTAGCGTATATTTTATCCCATTCAATGCCACCAACGGCTTTTACAAGGGCTTTTCTTATTTCAATTCCAAGTCCTTCAAGGTCTTTGATGTTGCTTACGAAATCCTTGTAAATCGTGTCTGTCTTAACCAGTTTTCCGATATCTCCGCCACCGGAACCGCCAGAGCCAGAACCGCCACCGCTTCCACCGCTTCCAGAACCGGAAGTGTTATCTTTACTCTGTTTTGAAATAACCTTTAATTCATCAAATGCACGAGTTGCCTGTTGGATTTCCTTTTTTGCTTTCTTGGCATTTTTTGCGATACCGCCTGTGTTTTTCCCTGCGCTTCCTGCGGCATTACTTAAATCGTCCATGCCGTCAGATGCGCTTCCAATATCATCAGCAAGACCGCTGATTCCTGCCCCTTTGCTTGCTTCATACTTCCATCCGAAGATAGAACCTAAAGCGTTTGTGACCATTTCGGCAAAAGCAATCACCTTTTGCAAAACTGAATTAAGTACCTTGATAAATGGCTTAAATGCATTGATTAAACCACCACCAACGACCGCTCCAAGTGCTTTGAAGTTCTCTCTAAGCATGGTTATCTGGTTATGCCATGTCAATATGTTATCGTAAAGGCTTTTTATCCTCTACTTCTTATGGTTTCCCATAAGTTCGGCGTACATTTTCAACCACAGCATTGTGGCTGTCGGATACTCTTGGGGATATTATATTCTACACTCTTTCCATAAGAAAAGAGCATAGGTTCAATCCCTACGCTCTACAATGTGCTATAACTTTTATTTTATAGCCTTATCTCGGTATTAGCTTATTGACTTATCCACTTATAACCATAAGCAGTTCGCCCCTCTTGGTCAATTACATTATGTATTGCTTTGTAATTAACTCCAAGAGATTCCCCTGCTTCGGATATTCTATCGAACACTCTTATAATCTCTCTGGTTTTCGCATCCACTTGCGCAATTTTTCTTCCTTTTTTGCGCTTTTTATAGATGCTCAAATCTTTTATTGGAAAATCTTCTTCGTATACAAAAATATATCCATTTGCCGACTTATAGGTATTTGAAAGCACACCGGAAATAGTTGTTCTATTTGCTCCGGTAATCCTAGCCGCCTCCTGCAAACTTTTAAATTTCTGTATAAAATTTCCTTCCATATCACATTGAATAATGCTTCTCATTCCGTTAGGTTCCGGCTTTCTATAGGTTTTCGCTCCGTTTGATTCATACTCATCCTCAAACATGAACATATAGCCCTTTGTCTGCCGCCTTTTTCCTTTACAATTAAGCAGAACATCCGTATTATTAAATCCGTCAATTTCTGCATCCATTGCACTATCATAACGCTTAATGTACCGTCCGTCAAGCGTCAGCAAAACAACTGCCCTGGCGTTATGATACGGCGCGCCTTTCCCACCTTTGGTCATATTATAGCCATCTCGATAGGTGTTAAATTTTTCAATGTAATACTTTTCCAACTCACAGGCTCCATCTTCGCTTTCACACGTTTCGATGATTTCCCATGAGAAGTTGTCAAACCCGAATTCTTTAATTGCTCTATGAAAGTCGCAATCTTCTTTTTCGTAGCACCTTTGATGTTGCCACACTCTGCTATGAAAATCACAAGTTTGACCGACATAAGATTTTCCGTTTATTTTATTTGTTGCTTTGTAGATATAATATGTTCGCATTAAATCACCTCAAACATATTATACAAAAATGTTCGTGCTAAGTCAACTTAGCCTTCACCGATTTTACCCGATTTTTCATCGACATATTGCTATGCCGCGCGACACATGAAACAAAAGTTTCGTTTATCGGCTGTTCTGGCAAAGTCTCCGGTAATATTGGTTGTATGCGCAAGCACATACTGATAACGCAACATGGCTTTTTGAGCCTGCGTCATTGATGAAATGTTCGCATCAAGCCCTTGCTTTAACGCCCATTCCTTTAATGTTGCCTGCGTCAAGTCGATACCATAACGCCGCATAGGTGCCGTAGTACCAGAAAATACAGATTGCAAACTATTGGCAATATCTTCTTGGCTTACATCGTAGAATGAAGCCATATCTCCGGCTAATTCTGTCAACCGGATGGACATTTTTGCCATTTTCCCCTGTGGAATATCAAGGGCAGTTCCCATGGCTTGGAAACGGCTTGCAAACTGTTTCGCGGACAATTCAGACATGCCAAATTTTTCAATGGATGTTTTTGCGAAATTGTTAATTAGGCTTTCATACTGCCCGAATGTCTGCCTTACAACGTTCTCAACCTCTGTCAGTGAGGATGATATGTCAATAGCATCTCCAAGTAGCCTAAATCCTCGGAATAAAGCCCAATACGTTGCATACACTTTTCCGATTGCAGACGCAAGGGAAAACGACTTCTTTGCTACAACGGATGCACTTGAACTAAATCCGCTAAATGAGCTTGTGATGCTTTTTGCCGCTGTTCCTGCCGCTCCACCGGTACGTGATAATTTTGCCAATGCATTTGTCATGTCAATAATATTCCGGCTTACGCTAGGGGCTTTCGACAATTCGGACATAAGCTGTCGCATTGCAACCGCAAGTTTTGGTATATTCTCGATAGCCTTTGTTGAGCTTGTATAACCAAGTTGTTTGATTCCTCCGGCTAATTCCGATAACCCTTGCACCGATTTTGACATACCGGAAAACGAGCTTACCGACTTTGAAATCTGTCGCATTGCTCCGGCTGCTGCATTTATCTTTCCTGTGTCAATGTTGCTAAGCGTTTTGATGTTTCTTGCAAGAGTCGAGAATGACCTTGAATCAACACTGCGCATGGCACTCATTGAGTTTGACAATCGGTTTACTCCGGTTGATAACCGGTTAATTCCGCTAGAATCTATGCTTTGCAAGGATGAAGATAGTTTTCCTAACCTTGTTATCAGTGCGTCGATCTGACCATTAGCCTGTCTTGCCTGCGCTTGAATCTTGACCTCTAAGGTTTCTAATTCCAACAGTTACACCTCCTTTATTTAGTTTTAGAAAAAGGCGGTAGGATTTGACCCCTACCGCCCTTGAATTACTTTTTCAGTTTTCCCTTTTTCAGAAGATAAATCATCTTTGAATTTTCCTCTGATGTAAACTTAAAATTGGAAAATCCGTTCTTTTTTGCGATTTCCGCACGATGTTCTTTCGACACATCATCTTCCCCAACCGCTTTTAATGCTTCGACTATTGAACCGGAATTTCCGGTATACTTCGGATAATACTTTCCTTTGCTTTTCTTCGCACCTCCTACAACAATCACTGTATGTCCTTTTGTGCGTGTCACAAGAATATCTCCGTTGCGAAGAATAAAACCGGCATGATAAGAACCCATATCATTAAACAAACCGGATTTCAGAATTACCGACCGTTCATTGGATGTATTGAAATCTCCAACATCCTTGCCGGATGCATAGATAATACAGGCACGCACAAGAGAAGAACAATCGCATTCCGTCTTGACCTTTGTGTTAATGCCATGCTTAATGACTCCGTAGCGTTCCGATTGGTCATAGCCGATATTGTTATTGTCACACGCAATCTTCATAGCTTCAGCTAACTTCTCCGCAACCTTATTATCCTTTGCTCTTAACACATTCCATCCCTTAGAATGGTTATAAAACTTCTGCGTAGACACTTCCTGTCCGGTCTGATCTCCTGCTTTCCCACCAGAATAGCAGTTCCCGTGTTCATCGTGCCGCGCACTTCCGATAATTACTGCCATAGCAATACCTCTTTTCTTAAACTATCTTTGGCTTTGGTAAATGTGATTCTCTTGATTTAGCCGCCCATGCTTCTTCTGCCTTAAGCATTTCTCGTATCTCTGCATCGGGATCGTCCGTATTATGCTTTTCGATGGAATCATAGCAAGTTTCTTTCACGTACTTACTATTACCCTTGCCGAATGTAGCATCTATTGCGGTCACAAGTGCTGACGTTGCATATCTGCCAAACCACATATACATTTCCACATCGCGTTGCTTCCATTCTGCCTTGTATGCATCCACATAAGGCTTAAGCAACTCTGGATTCATCATATCTATATCATCAACGGAAAATCCGTAGCCTTTCGTTACCACAAGGTAAAACGGACGGATTTCCGCAACGTAATATTCCCATGTTAATTCTTGGCTTTCGCTTTGGATGGGGTCTTTTTCTTCTCCTGCTCCTGTGCCTGTGCTCTCTCCAACGACTCCATCATCTGTGCTAAAAAACCGTTTGTCATCATTTCCTCCTGCATATCAGCGAATAAATCCATGCAGTTAATCTCGTTTGTGTCAATCGCATCATAGAGAATGTCGGACACCTTCTCAAGCTGCTCATCGTAGCCTTCGTTTGTTTTGTAATCATATCCAAATTCTTCATTGTGATGCATCTGCAATCCCACAAGAAGCGTCTTAGGAAGTGTTTCAAGAAGAATATCTTCCATAGAAGAAATATCTTCCATGTCCTGCGTCTTCATAATATCCTGTAAGATATGTGATTTTAACGATGGTCTTGTTGCAAACTGAATTGTATATTCTTTTCCGCCTAATTTAACTTTCATGTTTTACCTTGCCTTTCTGCCTTATATTGGCAAGGGGCAGTGTTTCCACCGCCCCATTGTTGCTTAATTCATTGTTTCAAGTTCTGCTATCGACCGTTCGTCCTCGCCTATCGGTGCGGTCGATTGCTCATCCGATAGGCTTTTTACCCCACTACCGTCACGGTAAATGTTCCATCGTTGTTATCAACAACTTTCAGCTTGTCGGTAACGAGTTCCGATGCCGTGCTTGGAATAACAGTTGCGGTCATTTCAAGGATTTCATCTACACCGCCTACATCATTCGGTGTCGCGGTAACGGTTCCGGTGTATGCGTATTTTGCCACGCCACCGATTCCATCTGTACCGTACAGGTGGATAATGTCAACCTTTTTATCTCCCAGCTTTTCGATGTTTTCCAGATATTCTTTTGCAAGGTTTCCGGTGATTTCCCTGGAATCCGCTGTCTTAATACCTTTCTCAAATGTCTGCTGTGGGTCTTCCATCGTGGTTGACTCAACCGTGTTTGGTGGAGATGCCGGAGATGGAATAGACTTTGCAGCAAGTAAAAGGTTGTAAGTCCCTGCAAAGTCGGCTTGTTCCGCTGTGTGCTCTTTAATAATCACACGCGACTTATAACTTGTTGATGCCATGATTTTCTGCTTCCTTTCTGCCTTGCGGCTATGCTAAATTTTCATACGCTCCAATAATTCTCGATACGCGAAAAGTTGCCGTGCGCACTTGTTTGGAAATTGCGAACACAGCATTTGACACATCAAAATTCTTTGATTTAAAAAAGGACACTGCATACTCTGCAATGTCCTTAATCTTTTCCCTTCTTCCTTTATTTGTTATTGTAATTTGAAATGTTGGGCGAATTGCGTTAATAAAATAAGACTCTGTATCTCTCCCGGCTTCTGTAAATCCAATCTGTTGTATAAGAAGTGTTGGAAAAACAGGTGTTCCGTTCGATTCCTCGTCCTGCGTTACCTTGATTCCGCTTTCTTTGCTTTCCATGTAAACTTTCAACAATCGGTAAACGGTATCTTCAAAATCAAGCGCCCAACCATTTAACTCATTTTCCACCGAATACCTCCCTCGCAATCTTTACATACTGTTGAATAATCTGTTGTTCCGCATTATACATTGGCATTGTGGCTTTGATACCGTGGGTATAACGCCATGTTTCGGTCTTATCGTCCCAATAGTACCAACCATCTTCAAAAGCGTGTATTTGTCCCGGATATGTGCCGACACCGAATCCAAGTTCGGGTGCTTTTGGGTTCTCTTTGGAGTTATAAAAAATACCGGCTCCAAACTCTACCGCCAACAAAGTATAGAACGGTTCTCTATCTTCTGACGTTACCGTTTTTCCGGTTGCAATCAGAATCGCGTTCGAGGTCATTAACTGCGGTGCTTTATCTACTCTTACCGTTATCGTGTTTCCTAATGGCGATTCCGATATGTGTTGTATTGCCACTGTCTGACCTTCCTGTGCAAGCCTAGAAACAAGTAAATCGCATTTAGCCTGTAAACTATCGCGGTACTGTTCTAATTTCTTTATAGCGTCTTGTATGGACTTAGTGGATAGTGTCATTGAAATAGGTTTTGCCATATCTTGATACCTTTATAGCATTTTCTACTGCTTCTCTTACTCCTTCTGAAACTGATTTTACAATCTCTTCGTGGGTTATCGGAATGTCTTTCTTATCTCCAATTTTTCCAACAAGTTCTACCTCGTTTCCACCATAATGATGCAGTTTTCCGTCTTTTCCCATTGCAGTCATACACATTTCAATTTTCCTCCATGCGACTACCTACTTAATATTTTTCCGAAGCAAAAATAAATCTGTGGTCAGTCCTTCATCAGCAACACCTTTTACGATGTAGTCTGCGGTTTCTGAATCCACAAGTCCATCGGCAGTGCGTCTGACTTCCGAACGTTTCCACACCACATCTCCGGCTTTCAGTGGCAAATATCCTTTATCCGTGACAAGCTGACAGTATGATGTACTGTCATCAATTCCAAATTCTTTCACAAGGGCTTCCGACAGCTTATTGCTGATGTTGGCTTGGAATGCCGTAGGTTCTGAAAACCCTTCAACTTCCTCGCCTTTTGGAATCTTGTTTCCTTCGGAATCTAAATAAGGTACAAAGTTTCCATCGGAATCCTTGTACCCTTCATAGACAATACCTCCATTTTCGTCAGTTTGTGGGATAAATACCCTCTGACCGGATTGCGAATACTTCATTTCCTGCTTGTTAATGTCAAGCATTGGTGTTTTCCTCCGGGATTCCGGCAACACTTGTCAGAAGCGATAACACTCCGGCAAGGACTGATGCAGAAAGAACATATTTCCAATCCACCGCGCCCATAAATGCCGCCGTTCCAATTCCTGCAATCGCCGCCTGTGCAACAGTCTTGATTGCTCTGATTCCGGCTTTCTTAGTCCAATCCTTCCAATTCCTCATGGCTTTTATCTCCTTTCCCTATATGAATCTCTTCAATCTCATGTTTCATTTTCGTAACCATTCCGTTTCCACCTAACGCATGGTACGCATCATACATCTCGCAAAAGTTCTGATAGGCATATGACGGTATTTCTCCGATTCTGGTGTACTTTGCATGGTATTCAATAAGCTGGACGCGCAAAAGGAGCATTGTTCCTTTACTGTTCGCATCCCTGCTTTTCTTTTGTTGTTTAAGAAGCCAAACTATATATCCAAGCACTATCGGAAGTGCCACAAGATAAGTTTGAATCAAAATACTTTTCATTTGAATCTCCTTTTGACGCACTGCCCACCACCGCTTAATGTGCGCCGCCTGCAACCATTTTACCGGCATCGGCAATATGGTCACGCTCAATCTTCTTTAATTACATTGCTTTTACAAACGGAAACACTCCAATAAAAAGGCTTTCACGGTCTTTCCATGTCCGGCTCACACCGTTTTCGGAGAAACTTGCCATGTATGATTCTCCTGCCTGCGACCGGTCGTACACTGCCAAATTGACCATAATGTTTTCATAGTTCTTAACATCACTGTCAATCTGGTCTTGCGTGTATGTGTCCGGATAGTTCCGTCTGCTGATAATCTCTTTTCTTGCCTGCTCTAAAAGCTGTTCAATCAAAGGGTTACATTCTTTTTCATCAAACACAACTTTATCGGACTTTTCCCCGGTCGCTTCATCCTCTACCTCTTCTATATGAAATTGTTTTAAACGAATCTTTACCTGTTCGACAAGTGTGTATGACATAAGCGATCTCCTACAATTTAAACTTTGCAATCAGAATTTCTTTCAGTTCCGCACCGCTTGTCGCTTGTGCGTTTTCAATCCCCTGCTCCGTGGCAAGTTTTTGCAAGTCTGCGGTACTCATTCTGTTGATTTCGGTCTTTGTATATCCAACGGAAGATACCGGAGAATTACTCTCCGGCACCTCTTCTCCTGCGTTGTACCATTTACCATTATGAATCACTATATATGGATATTTCATAGTTGCACCCCCTACTCTTCGCTATGAACCTCATATACGAATGTGCTATCCATATTCTCGTATGATGGAAGTACAACCTCAGATGCAAATGTTGACATCTTCATAGGTGGTCCATACTCTGTCTTTGTAGCGACTGTAATACCTACGCCATATGTTGTTACATCAACATCAGCTACTTGTCTTGCAGTTCTTTCTTCCGGTGTAGTGCCAAACCAAGTGCTTCCAAGGCTGCCTTCTGGAAGAAGTGTAACCTTGTTATCCGGGTAGAAGTACTGCTCTTTGCCATCATCATCAATGTACATCTTATCGTAAAGTACGATAGTGAGCTTCGCCCTCTTCTGTACCACCGAAATAACAGTATCATCGTCAACCTCAATAGTTGCTGTAAGGTTCTGTGCAAGAATTGAGTTTCTTATTTGTACATTGTCAAGCAGATATTGGAATGTATTGCTGTTCATAAGTGCGTATCTAGCAATCTTACCCTGCTTCTGTAACTTCTTTCTTGCATTGTTAAGGTCTGTAAGTGGCTTTGAATTAGCTGTATCGCTCCACATGCTTGTGCCGGATAACTTTGCGTAATGGTCTTTTGCGTATGAGCCATCCTTATCGTAATCATAAGCGTACTGAACGCCATCACTTACAATAGCAATTACCGGATGACCTGCATTTGTAGAAAGAAGTGACATTCTCATGCGCTCCGGTACAACTTCTGCGCCGCTTACGAGGTTGTTAGTGTCGTCATATACACTTGATAAAGCACTTGCAAGGTAAGGGTCGTCTTCTGATTGAATACGCTCGATTTCAAGCATTTCCTCTTCACCAACTGTCATTCCCTCGCGGAAAAATGCCATCTGTGTTTTTTCCTTACTTAATCCGCCTCTAGCTCTAAGAGTTGGGATTGTGTCAAAATTAGATGGCGCAAGTGAAACCGGCAAACCCTTGTGTGTCTTAATCCAACTTAAATCAAGTCCCTGCTTCTTTCTTTCTGGAAACCACTGTAAACCAAGATAAGGTATCTGATTACTAGCGTTTTCTGTTGCCGATAATGCGATAGACTTACTGTCTAATACTTCATTAATTAACATCTATTTACCTCCTGTTATTATTCAAATACAATCATTGGAAGAGCTGTCTTAACTTCTGCGTCATATGTAACGCCGGAATGTGCTTCTGCTACTTTCGTGTTAAGATATGCTTTCTTAAGCAGTACTCCCTGTGGTCTGTCCTCTGTTACATCAAACCTTAAAATGCCCACTACTGTAGCTGTATTGTCAGCCTTGCCGTTTGCTCCGATTGGAGTACCTGCTTTGACAATCTTCTTGCCCTGTGCGTTTTTAGTTGTCACGCCATCAAAATCAAGTGTTAATGGGATTGCTTCATTAGGCTCTCTCTTTAAAATCTGAACATCTCCTGCGTATAAAGTCTTTTCATACTGCATATTCATTTCCTTTGCCATTTCTTACCTCCTGTTATTGCTGAATGTAATGTGATAAAACGTCATTGTTCTTAGGTGCGTTAGATATAAGGCTTTCTGCTATCTTTTCAGCATTTGTCTTATTATCTGTACCGGCTTTATCGCCGCCAGCCGTGCCACCTCCCGGATTCGTACTGCCTTTTGCAATCTCCTGTTCCTTGGCTTGCGCTGCCGCGGTCTCTTTTTCAGAGATAATCTTTCCAAGAACGTCATAATCAAAGCTGCCATCGTCTTTTACAATCTGCGCTGCCTGTTCTGCAGTAACATTAAATTTAGATGCGGCATTGGCTCTCTGCGTGGCTATTGCCTGCGCTTTTTCGAGTTCCGCGATTCTCGCATTGGCTTTTTCGAGGTTCTTATTTGCCTGCTCGACTTCCGTGAGCTTTCCCTGTTCGATATCATCGAGTTGCTTCTGCAACTCTTCAGCTTTGTCAGCCTTTGTCTTGTACTCGTCAACCCTTGCTTTGGCTTTCTGTACGGAACTTCCGTAATCTGCCATGATCTTGTCCGCGTTTTCCTCGCTTAATCCCATAGCAATCAGATCTTCTCTCTTCATTCATTACCTCCGATATGTCATACGAATTTTTATACGGTGCAACGACACCGAACGACATTGTTGATTTTTACGCTCACAACTTTGCGAATTTTTATAAAATAAAAACAGCCGCCGATTACTCGGTGACTGTTTTATCTTTGTTTGTCTGGCTCTGTGCGCCATCTGTATTCATTTTATTTATCAATTCTTGTGCTTTCTGTTCCTGCGCTTCTACATCATCAATGGTTTTCCACAGATTATCCAAGTATGGCTTTGACAACAGGAATGTCTTTTCCGCATCTCCCCAAAGTCCAACAGACTTAATTGCCACAAGCGGATGAATACCGGCTTGTAAAAGTTGATATAGGGTCTGTGACTTGGTATACATATTATCTTGCGGGCTATGGTTAATCTGAACATCAAAGTCGCGCAAACTCAATCCCAAATCATGATCCTGTATACGAATCACATTCAAAACAACTTTTGCGAGTCTTTTTTCAGCCGACTTTACGATTGGGTCTTTCAGTTTTGCTCTCGACTTTGAGAAGTCCCATCCGTTTCTTAGCTCAACAGCTCCCTGTGTATCTCCACCGGAATTATTGTTGTTCTTATTCGGTATAGCAAGAATGGACTGTGCATTATCCCATAAATCATCCTTTGCAACTTGGCACTCTGTCTGGTTCAGCTCTTGTGTCATAATGTCAACATCTGATTTATTCTGCTCATTGTTGGATTTTACTGTCAGCGCATGGGAAATCTTCATTTTTTCAAAGGTTTCCGGGTCAATGTCGCAATTTACAAACTTTATCCAAAACTGAACAAACTGCTCAACACCATCCATTCGGTTTGACTGCATTGTATTGATTGCATCCAATAGTCCGATCACAAGCTCAATATCAGAAATGCGCTCATGGTTGTTCGGAAACTCAACAATCGGGATTCCACCAAAACCATGCAGTTTCCAATCTCGAACCTCTCCGTTTACAATCTTGCATTCATAAGAGTCCGTGTAGCAGAGTTTATACATCTGTCCATCGGCATCCTTAAGCTCTTGGATTGCTAAAAGTGGTTCTTCTGTGGATTGGCTGTATATAACAAACGTATTCATTGGTGTTGGTGCAACAATTCTAAATGGCATATCTCCATTTTTTGTAATCTGCACCGCTTTGAATGACGTTCCGGTTGCTGATTGCCACTCTCCTGCCTTAATGTCCTTTTCCTGCTTATTAGCATCGGTCAAATAATCGTTAAATTCATCAACTGCATTGTTTATCCGGTCATCGTCTTTCCTGCTGATAAGCTGAATTGGCTCACCGTAAGTCTGACCAACTTTGAATTGAACAATCTCATAGGCATGGTTTTCAGACACCTTATTGGTTATATCCGCATTCTGTACCTTTGTTCGGTACAATACAGGCTGATCGCCCTTGTAATAGTTCCACAGATAACGAATGATCGTCTTGTTGAAATAAAATGCACCAATGCAGTTTCCGACAACGTTTACGATATTGTCTGCCGTAATCTGTTCTACGTTAGCATATGCAATTTTTCTTCCGTATCTGCCTTTTACAAGGTCATGAAAATACTGTGTATTCATATAAATAAAACTCCACTACTGCAAGCGCGTTTCGGTATTGGCTTTGTTTCAATCTTGCCTGTTGCCACGCGATAAATCACAATATGATTGCATTTTTTACATTTACACGGATGGTCTATCGTAGATCTCCCATCATAATGTCCGGCAATTCTTCCACAATCCGGACAATATATAGTTACTTTTTCCATAGAAGTCTCTTTCTTGTAAATAAAAGGCACCGCCATTTCTGACAGTGCCTTTTACGGGTTATATACTTTTGGGGGTTGTAGGAATTTGTTTTTCTACTCTTTTAGTATACCATGCAAGTTTTTGGAAATGTTGTGAAAGAGTGTGAACTATTGTGCACTTTTATGCACTCTTTCCAAGATAAATCCCGCCGAATTTCTTCTCAAACTCCCGAATAGCCTTCTTTCGGAGGTTCATGATATTTCTGTAGGAATATCCCATTTCTACAGAAATTAAATTCCAGTCCTTATTATCAACATAGTGCGCATACAGGACAATATACACATCTGTATTTTCCATACTGTCAATCTGCCCGATAATAACCCGGCGTTTATCCACGAATTCGCACACAAGTTCTTTTATCTCGTTCTGCAGGTCTGCAATTTTAGCAACAGCACTTCCCATTTTGTCCGGATCGCCGGAAGACTGCACATCAACCTCTTTGGGAGATACGGAAATGGAAGTTGCCATATTGGAAAGTTTTTGAATTTCAGACATTTTGTTTTTGATAACATGATCACATCTATTTATTTGTGAAAGATATTTGTCCGTTGTCATATCCTAATACCTCCTAAATGGGTTTACTGCCGCTTCTACCTTTGCTTGTGTTCCGCTTCGCATCTCATTCTCAAACAAAGCAACTGAATCCGGTGCATCATCATGCTTTACTTTTCCACTTCTTGTCATAGTAGTAAGTTCTTTCATAAACTTGTAATATTGGCTCTGCCTGTCCATTTTCTTGAAATCGCGGAAATAATAATCACGAATGATATTATCTCTCGCATTTTCCATTCGAGTTATTTTGTTTGAACAATTAAACTTGAACCGTGCGCTACATCTTCCGCCTTGCTTTTTCACAATGTCCATTACATCTCGACCAAAATATTCTCCGGCACTGTTGCTCTCGAATGTAACCGTCTTTACGTTGTGCTTAATAAGCATATTTGCACATTCCGGCTTGGTAAACTGTGTTCCGGAATTGTCAAACACTACATCTACGATATAAACCTCGTTGCCGTATACATAGCCAATCGGCATTGAGCAGCTATCTTCTCCCTTATCTGCGCTATCACAAGCCGCCATAATTGCATCTGGTTCTCGATCAACAGGAAGTTCCTCAAAATAATTAAGCTCATTCTCCGCAAACATTCGCCCTTTTGCTTCAAATGGTTCTTGTTGGAACTCTGCCGCCCACGTTTCTTCCGAAACAAGTTTTCTTTCCTTTTGGTAGTAGACGGTTGTGAATATCTTCCGCAATCCCTTTTTATCTTTTCGATAAATCTCCCAATTGCTTTCATCTGTGATTGGGTCAAGTGCCGGAATCGCAACTTCTTTCCACCGCCACTCCAATTCATCAGCTTTATTTTGTAAAGCCGTGATTGGGTCATACAAGCTGTATTTCGTTCCCTGTATGATAATAGGAGTTCCTTCTAATCGTCTACCAAGGACATCGTCTGTTACTTTCTCACAAAGAAACTCTAATCTATCTCTATTTCGTGCTTCCTCATGGTTTTTAACACAGTCATCAATATAGACAAGTACATTTGCTTCGGTACATCCTACGATTGCACCATCAATCGGACGGCATGTAAATGTCGGGAAGATATTTTTGCTCTTAAGGTCGATTGATAGATTTTCAGCACTTTTATAGTCCTTTTCGCCTATCTTTGTTGCTTCCGGGAAAACATTTAAGAATCGCTTATATGTTTGTTCTGTTTCAAAATCCTGTAATAAACCGCCGTAAAATCTTTTTACAAGTCCTTCTCCTTTTCCGACACCGAATATGCTTCCGTCCGGGTCGCGTCCGCCCATCATCTCCGCCAATTTCAAACCGCCTGTTGTTTTTCCGGTTCTTTTCGGTTGCGATACAGACAGAAAATCCAATTTTCCATCGTAAATCTCCTGGTATGCTCCGACTACGGGTTTTAGCACTTTTCTTCTTGGGAAATAAAATCTTTTCCACGGATCCTTTTCATCAATTTCAATGTAATAAAAAAAGCTGTCCACAAGATAGGCTGATTCATACATCAAAACATCGTAGAATTGTTGAAGCACTTTGTATGTCGCATCATGTTCCCCGGCATACACTTCCAAGTCTGCAACTCTGCCGCCTGTATATTGCTTGACATAGCTTGCTATAAGTTGTTTTGCCCTTGCGGATATTTTCAATCCATAATCAACATCATGTTCTGTCCTTAAGGCAACCGCTACGGCTTGTATGTATGCATCTATTACCTGTTCATCAACGCCTTTTCTCTGTATGTAGTTTTCATATCCATTTACTGCATTGATTAACTGCTTTGAAGCCAAATAAAAAGCACCTCCGCAAAAGCAGAAGTGCCTTGACTTCTGCCTATAACTGTTTTAGGGTAGCGACTACAATCAAAATGTAGCCGGTAATATGCGTAGTCAGTAGTAAAAGCTATTCTTAGCACACCAATATTGTACGCACCTCTTAGTGTTTTGGAAATTATTTAAAGACTATTTTCTTCGTCTGAATTGTTATTTATTTTATATCCGCAATGCTTTCTACAAAGCAGTTGTAGTAGATATATCTCTTGCCATTGAGGTCAAACTTAACATATCCACCATCGTTTGTGCTAAGGTCAATCTTTCCTTTGTATGTTGCAAGTTCTTTACCATCTGCCGTGTATACAGTAATGGTTCTTTGCATACCGCCATTTGCATCGCTTTTCATGTCTACCACAAATCTGTCCCACGATGCGCATCCGGTCATCCCTAAGCACAATGTCAATCCTAATACAATTGCTAAAATTTTCTTCTTCATAATCTCGTCTCCTAAATTCTTGCAACTACGTGTTCTTTTACAAAATCTTTTTTGCCTTCATCGTAGATAGCTGAACCATTTTTATCAGTTTTCAGTTTATCAAATTCGCAAGTAACCTTTATACCATCTTTGTTACTGCATTCTGCGTGATAATCAATAACACATACTTTCTTCTGCCATTTTCCATTGACATAAATCTTTGTGTAACCGCCTTTTCTAGTTTTGATTATGATTTTTGAACGTGTTTTCTTCATTTCCAATGCACCTTGAACCCTTTCTTTTTATACTCCTCTACGGCTTTTTTAAGGCTCATATCGTCATCATATTTTTCATTCAGCATAATCACCACATTGCCTTTTTCAATGCCGTATATGTTGCAATTTGCAAGTTTCTTAGCCGTTCCAAGGATGGCTTTTACCTGTTTACGGCTCATTTCATAGGTTTTGGTTCCCATATTAACGATCATTTCTCATAAACCTCTCAAAATCTTCCATACATTTATAACACAAGTCGTATGTGGCATTTAAAATACCATTCTTTGTAATGGAATTTCCGCACAGTATTCCTTTTTTAATTTCTGCGCCGCATCTATCGCAAGTACACCATTTTCTTTCATGCTCCATTTCTCATAAACTCCTCAAAATCTTTCCTGCACTTAGGGCATAAATCATACGTACGACCAAACGGAAATAATATGTTTGAATGAATCTCTTTGATTTCTCCCCTTACGTTGCCATCTTCAAAAATTGGACTTGAAGTAAAATAATCACCAATCGGCATAAATTCAAATTCACTTATTGGTTTTACTTTTATTTCTGCACCGCACCTGTCGCAAGTGCGCAATTCTTTTTGATGTTTCATTCTTCCACCAGCTTTCTGCCACACATCGGGCAAAATGCAATATTTACCACTCCTGCGCCGTATTCTCCGGCACTATTCGTAAAAACAAGTGCACATTTGTCTACAATTTTCCGAATTTCTATTGCGTCACCGGACGGGATTCTCCCATTTTTATCCGGAGTGAGGAAATCCCAATCCGGTATTCCAATTCCTATGTTTTTACAAAAATCACACATATTACACCTCAATCAAAGTAATTTTTTCGGAACAATACGATGCAAAATGCCGTCCGCATCGAAATATGGTTCTTCACAATGGCGCGTCCATGGTTCTGGCATTGACAATCTTATGTAATCATCTAATGACAATTTCTGCACCGCTGATCCTATAAGACCTAAACTATAATTTCCTGCATTTTCATATGGAGTTTTGCAATAAGGACACACCTTTTTATCGGTTTCGATTGGTGCGCCGCAATTCACGCAGTTTGTCATATTTCGCCCCCAGCCATAGCAAAGACACGGAATCCTCGTGAGATTCCGTGTCTTTTGTTTGATATAAATATTCCACAATGTTTTCATCATCGAATAGCGGTACAGGGAATCGAACCCTGTCAGCCAAAACCATACCAACCGCTTTCAAATCTGCAATTTCTAATCACGGAAGGGGTTTCTGTTTCCAATGATACCGCTACCATCCATAAGTCTCCCATCGACCGGAACTATTGCAGTAGCACCCGACTAAGTGGAGATAAGGAATTGATGTGGCGAGGATTTGAACCTCGCAGAAAAGATTTACTTTCTCTCATAATGTCCCTGAGAAATACTTTCTCTGTATTGCATTTTGCAATAGACATTTCATAGCGTTTACCCATTCCGCCACACATCAACGCCCTATTTCGGGCAAGCGCAGTGTGTAGGATTCGAACCTACAAGGCGAAAAACGCCCGACCGGATAGCAACCGGTTCCAATTCCATTATGGGAACACTGCAAAATTTTCTATATATCGTAAACGAACTTTCATCGTCCTATTTCCACGCTTTTTAAGTCGACAACGCTTCCATCACAAGAAAAACATCATTCATTACACCAAAACTCGTCAGCCTTGTCACATAAACAATATTTTACAACGCGTTGGGATTGCAGGAATCGAACCCGCGACAACCCGGATATAAGCCGTGTCTTCTACCACTGAATTAAATCCCAATACAATGATCGGTACGAGATTTGAACTCGTGTTACCACCGTGAAAGGGTGGTGTCTTACCGCTCGACTAACCGATCATAACCGCCACGAGACGGTTAGCAATATGTTTTACGTGCTATGCGTTACACGATCATGCGCCGTGGGATAGACGCATGATAGAATACCACCGGACGGTCTCGCACCGTCCTTAGCAGAATCGTCCTAGTGGCGAAAGGAGGAACCCAAATGCTTGAATCACTCAACCAAGGGTTCAAGTACGTATGGAAAACATACGTGGCTACATGAAACGTCAGCATGCAACCAATTAGGCTACCGGGATTCGAACCCGGAATACAGGAATCAAAATCCTGTGCCTTACCGTTTGGCGATAGCCCATCATTTCCAAATGACCATAATATTCATTGCAAAAATCGCATATGAAAGCAAATACCCCATTGCGTTTGAATTGTCTTTTTGTTTTACCTGTCCTCTCATAAGTCCCAGTATTACGAGGGCATCTGTCGCTGTTGCAATAACTTTCAAAGCCATATCAATATCTCCCATCCTCAAAGCTGTGTTCCTGTTTGAATCGTTCCATTTCATTTACGCTCATACCGAAAAGTCCTGCAGATTCATCAGAGTCCGTATGTTTGAAGTATTCGCCCTGTTGTGGAAACATGAACCGGAACATGGCATAGTTTGCAACGTCACACAGGTATTCAAGGTTTCCGGTCTCTTCAAACTTGGCAAGACACATTTTCAAACTTTCAATTGCATTAACATTTCCTGTGGAGAAGTTCATTCTTGCTGGTCCGTATTTGTAATATGACTGTTCAATCAAACCTTTGCGTTTTTCATCAAAGGTTTCGGAATACTCGGTTTTCATCAACTCATTGCTGCAGCTTGCCATTAAACATCACCTTCCGCTCTGTGGTTTGCTCTTTCAATGTCAAACCCTTCTGGGTAACGCGCCTTAAGCTTGTCTACGTTCATTTGCATGATTTCATCAAGGCTCCAGCCGAAGGATTCGCAAAGCATTGCAAGATACCAACAAATATCGCCAGCTTCTTTCTTTGCGTGTTCAATATCAAGCTGCTTCTCATGGAAAATCCATTTTTTGATTATGTCGTTAAATTCTCCAACTTCACCGGATAGTCCGAGACAAGCATTAAAGATGCCGCCAATGTCATAATCTTGCAACGCAGATGCGATATTGTTCTTTTTGCAAAATTTAAGCAAATCAAGTTTATCCGAAATTCTTTCTGTCGCCTTGCGATCATTTGTCCGCATGGCTAACGACTGATACTCATTTCCGGTCATATATCATTCTCCTGTCCGAAACACTCTTTTTTGTTTTTAAAAATTTTTTTGGAAATTTAGTTGCGATTCGCAACGTGAAAGTGAATTGTTATAAATTTATTATAGCCTATTTTCGGTGAAAGTCAATGGGTGTTGTTGTAAGTGGCTTTTTATTTTTTGAGGAATTTGAGGAACTTAGTAGACGCCCGGTGGTCTTTCTGTCAGACCCCCTCCCCATCCTTTTCTTGCAAACATGGGAATCTAAAATATTTTCCATTTCGTTTTGTTGTCATTGTGTGAAAATCAAATTGTTTTAATACAATTCATGTCATACCCTTGCAACTATTCGCAAAACCTAACTTTTCCGAATAGTTCACGAATAGTTAAAACGCTACACCCCTTGATATTACTGCATTTGCGAATTGTAGAATAATCACACACAATTTAAACCGTGTTATTTGCCACTGCATCTGTGAATTGTGTATCAATTGCGTACAATTCTTGGCTCTTTTTCTCGTCCAGCCTTGGCAGTTCCTGCGCTGTGATTGCCCTTCTTTGGGTGGCATTATCGCCAATTCCTGGCTGATTCATGCCAAATTCGTTGTTGCCCACGAACATAGTACCCACTGGACTGTTGGAGTCATACGCTCTATCAAGGATGCAATCCTTGCGAGATCGTTGTAATTTTTGCCAAATCTTAAAAGCCAACGAACTTGATTCCTCGTCTTTCCACAGGTCAAACGTTGTAGTAGGTATATTACAAAAATAACTAAATGCCACTGTACTTACCAACTTACTGTAGACATTGGATATATATATATAATAATCACAAAGCTTATATAATACCTCTCTGTCATATCTGTTACAATTAGTCGGTATAGTTGCATTACCAAGAGGACTTAAGCTCTTATCTTTTAATACTTTTGTATCCGGGAATAAATGCATACCAACATACTGCATAACAGCTTTCCACTGTCTCTGTCCAGCTTTCAACAAGTCTTCGATGTGAAATTCTATACAAGCGTTGTCTATTAAATCCTGTACAGTTGATGTGTATATCTGTACTGTACCTAGATCCACTATAAGGCTTGTAAGATCTACGCTCTCTACATCCTGCATATATTCACACCTCCAATCCGTTTTATTTCTCTGCTTTTGGCATACACTATTTCCGGGTTAAAGTCAAGCCTTATTTTTTTTTACGGTGATATTATATACTTACGCCGCGCGCGTATGCGGATATAACTTAAATATAAACCTATAGACTTTAGATACAGTGTATTATTATTAATCTAAAAGATTAAGAAAAAGAGAGAGAAAGAGAAACATAATTCTGAAAAAGCGACGTCAGACGATTGTTAGACGATTTTTACCAAAAACTGATACTATTCTATCATTTTTGGACTTGTCAAAGGCCTGACACAACTAGCCTTGTTTATAAAAATTTAAGAAAAGTTTTATAGTTTATTTACGGCTTTTCGGAGATTTTGTAAGATATGCCCGGGCAAGTTGTTGTTTTTTGGACATGGCAAATCGAGTAGGAGGAATTTCTCATTTAAGAGAAATTCCGACCTCTCACACCACCGTACGTACCGTTCGGTATACGGCGCTTTCAATAGTTGACGTGCACAGACTG